>Ga0326597_10000313_pt1 | contig 91792 bp, 140 predicted proteins | sample RVTome_12_FD_203789 | JGI IMG/M metagenome (GOLD analysis project Ga0326597, IMG submission 203789) | Soil microbial communities from uranium-contaminated site in the Upper Colorado River Basin, Wyoming, United States - RVT100D185 | ecosystem: Environmental > Terrestrial > Soil > Contaminated...
TGGTGCCAGTCTAGGTAGGCTTTGCAGTAGGCCGCAGACGATGACTCGAAGCACATGTCGCGGCGGTTGTAGCCGTCAGTGAAGCCGTCGAAGTAGGCTTTGCGGAACACGCCGATGTCGATCAAGGTCATGACTTTCGCCCTTCAGGTTTGCGCTTAGAGACGATGCCTCGTTGTCTTGCAGCCGAAGCGTACGACGTTGCTTCAACGCCTGATCCTGGGTAAACCTCGAAGTTAGACCAGTCGCCTGTGCGCAGCTCGTGAAGCTCGTACTTGTTAGGGTCGCGCGCGATCCAGTGCGGAGCATCGGTTGCTTCGGTTGTCACCCAGATGAACGTGCTGCTGAGCGCGTTGACGAAGCGCCACATCGTGACCTCTTCGATCACAACGCATTCGACAGCGACTAGGTCGCTGTCGTCGTAGCCGTTGCCTTGTGCGTCGACTTTCGCTTTCACGAAGTCGATTGCTGCGGCGAGGCTCTGCAGCTGAAAATGCATGTTGGTTCTCCTTTTGTGGTCTCGTCAGTGCGAGCATCCGCTCGCATACGCGCAAAGGCGCTGTCGCGCCGCGTGCACGTTTCGACCTGCGGTGTCTACGATCACTCTGCGCTGCGAAGGTGCGCGACAGGCAGGAACAGCTTCGCCTTGCTCGGCGTCATCACTGCGCACTTGCTGCCGACCTGCTTGATGACGCGCAGCTCGTCCAGCTCGTCTGCTTCGAGCAGCCCGACGTACGCCTCGCGGCGCTTCTCTGTGATCTGCACGATGTTGCCAGGATCGAACGTCTTGTTGAAGCCGCCGCTTGCTGCGCGCGTTCGCTTCCAGTCGTCGTCCAGCGTCGGAACTTGCTCCGACAGCTTGCCGAGTACGTCTGCCAGCGCTTGCGTCTCGTCCTCGAAGGTGTCGCCGAGGTCGCGCTGGATGCGCGCCGACGCCTTGATCAGCCGAAGCACGCGCACAGTGAGCATCGCTTTGTCGGAGCGCTTCTCGCGCTTGCCGTTTTCGCTATCGTCGTCGTCATCGTCGTCTGCGTCATCATCGATCTCCACCTCGCGCGCTTCCTCGCGGCCTTTCTTGCTGCGGGCTGCGCGATCTTCCGTTGCAGTCGGAAGCGCAGGCGAGCGAGCTGGCTTGGCTTTGGGAGCAGTGGTGCGCGCGGTGTTGGTCGTCTTTGCCATTGTGGTATCTCCTTTTTGTGGAACTCGTCAGTGCGCGCATTGCACGCGCAGACGCCGTGAAGGCGTTTCGTTCTTGGAGATCCGTTATCCGTATTCAGTTGTCAGTGATCGCCCGACTGAGCGGTGGAACGCTTCGCAGCGTGCCGGCGGAGTGACGCGTCTCCCGACGCTTCGTGTGCCGCCTTCTCTCAGAGACCCTGCCCCGAGAACAACAGTGTACGCGATCGCAAAGCACTTTGCGCACTTTTCGCACGTTTTTTTGATCGCCGTGCTGCGCACGGGGGGCTACGTGCGCGCACGTAAGGGGCGCGTAAAACGAACGCGTACGCGCGTACGTGCGCGCGCGTAGCCCAGCAGCCCCGAGCTTTGCAGCGCGCTACGCAGGGGCGCGCAGGGGCTGTAGCGGGGGCGCTAGGGGCACCTGTGCAAAAAAGCTACGCGAAAAACGTGACAGCGCGCGGATCCGCGCAGTAGTGTAGCGTTTCTGTACTGTATGTGCGCTACTTGACAAGCGTGCTTACCCGTGCTACTTGCGCTTACCCTTGTCTAATCCGCGCTTACACGCGGAAAACAGGGGCAGATCTGAGGGGCAGATCTGAAAGAGGAGGGGCAACCATGGCTGTGAATCCCAGACTTGTGGCCGTTTCAGAGATGACGAAATCCGCGGGGCTAATCACTTGGTGGAGACTATCGGGATCTGTTTCGCTGGAAACACTCGCCAATCGTTGGCAGGGAGATCAGAAGCTCCTTCCAAACCCAGTTTCAGACTCCGTTGCGCTCCATCGCGCGATGCGTCACTACGAAGCGCGGGACGTGTTTCTCGACAAGATGCCGCGCATGACCGGCTACGCGGTCGTCCACGTGCGGCACAGCAAGCCTGGGCCTCTTGGTGTGCCTCAGGATCCTGTCTACGAGACGCGCTTGAAGGTGTGGATCGACAAGCAAGAGCAGCTACAGTGTACCGACCTGTCGGAGCTGAAGCCGCTTTACGCTCGGTACCAGGAGTGCGCGCAGCGACTCGAGGCGGTTGAGCTATCCACATGGCTGATCAAGATGGCAGACCATTACAAGTCTGTGCGGCTACGAGACGGCGGCGGCATCTACTTCGTGCCCGAGACCCACGTTGATGCGTGGCGGCACGTGGCGCAGCTGATCGAACACGCGTCTCAGAGCACGATCTATGAGGTGCCTGCTGTTCGCAGCGAGAAGGCTGTAGAAGCGATTCTTGCGGCCGTTGTTTCGGAAGCGACGTCGCAAGTGGAGTCGATCTCTAAAATGCTCGGCGACTCAGATGAGTCTCCTCTCGGCCGTCGTGCGTTGATCTCACGACAGAAGGCGTGCTCCGACATCCTGAGCAAGGTGGCTCACTACGAAAGTCTGCTAGGCACCCGCCTTACGGACCTGCGCGGTATGATCAAGGCACTCGAGGGGCGGCTAGTTGAAGCGTTACTGGTACAGGACGCATGAAGTCGTCTCGCCTTACCCTGATTAGCTTGAACGCCAAGACAGTCGCTAGGCGGTATCGGCGGCGTGTGTGGTGGGTAAGCGTAGAAGACCTCGAGCAAGAAGCTCTCGCAGCGCAACTGGCAGCGGAGCGCACATTCGATCTAAGCAAGGGGGAGTTTGGCGGCTACGCGTGGCGCGCAGCGGTGCTGGCGTGCCATAGGTACGTCTTGTCGCAATCGGCGCCTGTGAGCGGTCGTCACGACCCTTCGGTCCTGAAAGGCTTGTACCGCGAGGAGTTTGCGAGCGAGTCTAACGACGCGGATCAGCGAAAGCGTTACGCCGTGGTACCAGGGCAAGGTAACGAGGACCTATCGCTCGAGGAGGCTATCGATCGTGCCAGGCTGGCTGTGCGCGTTCGTAGGCGGTTGAGGCAGGTGCTCGGGAAGCAAGGCGAGAAGTTCGCGCTCGGCATGCTGACGCGCGAGTTCACGCCGCGCGAAGTAGCCCGTGATCATTCGGTAGAGGTGCAGCGCGTTTACAGTGCTGTGCGATCGATCCGTGATAAGGTCTCAGCCGACCAAGTCCTATACGACCTGTGGAGAGAACTGTGATGGCATCGAAGAAGCAAAAGGCTGCAGTGAAGAGAGCCCCTAGCGATCCAAAGCCTGCTGCACCAGACGGCGAGATGATCACTGTCAGTATGGACGACATCGTCCCGACGTTCACGAAGGACACCAATCCGAACAGGATGAGCGATCAGGAGTTCGGGTCGCTTGTTCTCTTCATGAAGGAAGAAGGCGCGATCCAAACTGTCCTCGTCACACGCAGCAAGAAGAAAGGCAAGTATGACCTGATCGACGGGCACCACCGGTTCTGGGCTGCGCAGCAGATTGGTCGCAAGTCCTTGCCTGCGATCGTCAGCGAGGCGTCGATCAACAAAGCGAAAGCGATCGGTATCGGCTTGAATCGTATTCGCGGAGAGCTGGACTTGTCGGTGTCTGGCGATGTGATGATCAGCATCATGGAAGCCACGAAGTGGACGTCTGACCAGCTCTCCCTACTCACAGGCTTCTCGTCGGATGAGATCGAAGCCCTGACTGAGAGAGCCATCCACGACTCGGACGAAGTGCTCGAGGAAGTCTCGTTGAACCCGGTTGACGACGACGATCCTGCAGAAACGAACACCAAGCCATATGTCCTAGAGATCACGTTCGCAGACAAAGCGACGTACCAGCTCTGCAGAAAGAAGCTTAGGAAGGCGGCAGGACCTGGCCGAGACCTGGCAAAGGGTCTTCTGACTGTTCTGGGAGAGGATGCCGATGGGCAAGAAATCAGTTGACACCGATCGCGGCACAGATCAAGTTGCGGTGATGAAAGCCAACGGCTACCTACCTGCCGCTGAGGTAGCCAAGCGGCTAGGAGTGTCGCGGCAGACACTGGCCAGGTGGGCTGAGGATGGGGCGATCGATGCCGAACTGGTTGCTCACCGTCGATACATCAACGTGAGGTCCTTGGTCGATCACATCGGGGCTAAGCAAGCCCGGCTGTTCGGTTTTCTGAAGAAGAAGGCAGAGGGAGAAGCACATGTCGAAGACAGTCAAGATCAGTAAGGACTCGAAAGAAGCACTCGCCGAGATCGCGGCCCTCAAAGGCGTCTCGTACGATGAAGCAGCAGACTTCTTGATCGGTGTGGCCGCGTCGCGTCGCCGCGCGCTTGCCAAGTACCAGGAGTCGAAGGCTGGCACAGCACCAGCCAAGCCCAAGAAGAAAGCTGCCAAGGCCGAGGCAGTTCCCAAGACCAAGAAGAAGGCCAAGAAAGCAAAGACGGAGAAGACGGCCAAGGCCGACGCGTCCTCGAAGAAGTCGAAGAAGGTCACAACGACCGAGAAGAAGTCGAAGAAGCCGCCGACCGAGAAGAAGCCGAAGAAGCAAGCAGCGGCTGCGGAAGGTGGCGACGAGGAAATCGTACTGGGCTGAGGAACTTGTGCTGATCGCTGTCGAAAACCTGCGCGCGAAACTTCTTGAGGCGAGTGAAGCAGACGAGAAGTGGCTCGACAAGATCTTGTCGTTCAAGACGAAGAGCTACCTCGCGAACAGGTATGGCGACGGGCGTGTCAGGCTACTCGATTCTCGATCGAAGTCGTTTCCTGCAGGGCTCGTTGGCGCGGTGCGCAAGCGGGCCAAGAAGGACGGCAAGCGCGTCGAGTTGGTAGATCGCAGGGTTGCACCTACGCCTTCAGATCCAACGGCGCTGGTAGACTGGCTACGTGATCACCAGCTTGGCGCGCTTGCCGCGGCCAAGAAGTTCAATCGCGGCGTGTTTCACCACGTCACAGGATCAGGCAAGACCGAGATCATGGTCGGTCTCACCGAGTTGTATCCCACACGGTGGCTCATCCTCGTACACGCAAAGGACTTGCTGCATCAAACGGCTGAGCGCTTTCGCAAGCGCACTGGCGAGCGCGTTGGCATTGTCGGCGACGGCCAGATGCAACTCGGCAAGCGCATCACAGTCGCGATGTTCCAGTCGGTGCATTCCGGGCTCACCGGCCAGCACAAGGCAGCGATGCGGGCCTTCCTGGATGCGCAGAAAGGCGTCTTGGTCGACGAATGCCACGTCGTGCCGGCTGCAACGTATTGGCAGGTCATGATGGCGCTGCCGAACGCCTACTTCAGGTACGGGTTCTCAGGGACGCCGTTCGCACGCGGCGATCAGAAGAGCCTCTACGTAGTTGCTACGCTCGGACCCGCCATTCACCGGGTGTCGGCAGAAGAGCTGGTAAGCAAAGGGCTTTTGGCGAAGCCGAAGATTCGCCTCGTGCCAGTGAAGCACGACGTTGACCCAAGCTCAAAGACATGGGACCAGGTCTACAAGTCGCACATCGTTCGCAGTCGTCGTCGGAATAAGGCGATCATTTCTGCAGCTCAGATCGCCAAGAAGCCGTGCCTCCTGTTCGTAAAGGCGCTCGAGCACGGGCGATACCTGGAGAAGGAGATCAGGGCTCAAGGGATCGACGTCGAGTTCATCTGGGGCAAGCATGTGACACCAGAACGTCGTGCGGCGCTGCGTCGCTTGGTGCACGGAGACATTGACGTTCTGATTTGTAACGTTATCTTTCAGCAAGGGATCGACATCCCAGAGCTTCAGTCAGTCATCATCGGGTCTGGCGGCAAATCAGAGATCATGGTCTTGCAGGACACTGGTCGAGGCATGCGACGTCACGACGCGTCAGGCGCAGTGATGAAAGACGAGTTCGAAGTCTTCGACATACAAGATCGTGGTTGTGGGTGTGCGGGCAGGCACAACTCGTGCAGATGGCTCGAGAAGCATACAAAAGATCGCTTGCGCGCCTATGCCACTGAGCAGTATCCTGTGTTCGTTACGAATCTGGGCTTGGGAGGAGCGAGAAAGAGGAAGGTGCCGTCATGATGACTGATCGAGAGCTACAGAGGATCGAGCGAGAGTTGTGCGAACGCGTCGGCAACGGCATGGATGTCGTAGCGACTGCCGACTTCGCAACACGCGCCTTGACTCGCATGCTCGCCGAGGTGCGCCGCCTCCATTCGGAAAATGCTCAGCTTCAAGCGAAAACACGCCTAGTCGCATAAGTCCCATATCCCAGAGGGAGGACTTATGCTGCGACAGGTTGATCCTAGTCTCGTACGTGCACACCATGCGGGCACACGCTCTCGGCTGTTACCTCCTTTTTCAGCCGATGCTTCGCTTGGGTGTGTACCTACGAGGCTAGAATCGTGACGGCCGGCCTACGCGGCGGCGCGCAGGACGGTTGGACAGGTGTGGTGGTACGGTTTGGTGACATCCTGCCTCCGTACCCAGACGCATCGACGATCAAGCCACCGCGCATACCAGCACCGCCGCTGCTCCAAGGGGATACCGAGGATCAGCTGGCAGTTACTCTCTTGCGTGCGTACAAAGCGACCGCGCTGGTCTACTACGGCAGGTACCGCGGAAAGCACCACTCGCGCCTGCGTACGCGAGATCTGCAAGCTGAAGTGCGTGCGCTCCGCGCCTTGCGCTCGTCGTCGGTCTTCTACTGCGGCAAAGAGGTGCGGCCGCACATCTGGTGCAAGGTAGCCTTCACGACGTGGAAGCTCTACGGCCCGCGTCGCTTTCGCACGACCACGCCACCGATCGCATGGGTCTTCCACAAGGATCGGTACGAGAAGCTTGAGTGGCTGTACGTGGACGCCGACGAGCAGGCACGCGGAACACGCGTTGCGCTGACGCGTACGCACATTTATTTGATCCGTAGGTATGAAAGGCTGAAGGTGGAGCTGATCGCTGCTTCACGGTTGCTGGGGGTGAAGCTGCGGCAAGGGCACGTAGAGAACGTAGTCGACGAGGTACTTCCGCGTCGTGTATACCGCAAGCTCGTCGCGCGCGCTCGCGAGGAGTCGGAGCAGCGACAGATGGTTATCAACGACGCCTACGAGCAAGGCGATTTTCTGTGGGCATGAAAAGGGGGATGGCGTGGCCGGAAAGGAGGTCTCGTATGGACTTGACCCTTCGTTTGAGAGATCAGTGGCGAAGCTTTGCGCTTCGTCACCAAAGTTTTTTGGCTCTGTTGGGCACGAGATCGACCCAGAGTCGATAGTCGACGACGCAGCGCGCTTGGTGATCAAGACTGCGCGAGTCATCTACAAGGCAAATGGGCGCGGCCCAGCTCACGAGACTGTCTTGCTACAGCGCCTTCGCAGACTGAACAGCGAGGGATCGGTAACCAAGAAGCAGATCAACAGCGTACTAGACCTGTTGATTGACGCAAACGACCTGTCTGTGATCGACGTGAAGGACGAGCTGGTTCCTGTGATCAGGCGTCGACTCGAATCAGAGGTTGTGAAGCAGGTTGTCGACTCGTACAGCGCGCGGAAAGGTTTGAGCAAGGTTGCAGAGAAGATCGCACGTGTTGAGCGTGTAGGGCTGGTCGATTCATCAGTAGGCCTTCGACTCGGCAAAGAGAGTTTTGTGGAAATCGACCGTGTGCGGCGCGTGCACAAGATGCCGCTCGGCATACCTGAGCTGGACGCGGTACTTCGTGGAGGTCCACCTCGCGGCACCATGACACTCTTCATCGCTGGCCAGGGTGGCGGCAAGTCCATGATGAAGAGTCATACGATCTCTCACAACCTGCGCTTTGGCATGTTCTGGTGCTACGCGTCGCTCGAGCTACCTGTAGTGGAGGTCATGGCACGTACGAAGGCTAACCTAACAGGCGTGCCCACGAACGTGATCGCTTCTGGCGACTTCAAAGCAGCCCGACAGGAGCTAACTCGGTTACACCCGACGCTGGGCACGTTGCTCGTTCAGCACTTTTCGCCGAAGCACACCACGTTCGCTGACATCGCGGCTTGGGTAGCTGACTGCGAGTCTGCCGAGGGCTACCCAGTCGACGGGCTTGCGATCGACTACATCGACAAGCTCGGTAGCCGCAACTCGAAAGACAACGAGTACATCGTGCAGGGTGCGCAAGCAGAGGAGTTTCGTATCTGGTGCGAAGACGGTGGCAAGTGGGGGCTCAGCGGATCTCAGGCAACCATGAAGAACAAGGATCCGCGGCGTAAGATCGGACTTGGTGATGTTCGCGACAGCTCGCGAAAGGTCGACGTCGCCGACTTAGTGATCACGCTCAACAAGAATGCCGAGGGTGACATGATCGAATACTTCGTGGGCAAGAACAGGTACGGCCCTGCGGACGTATCTGTAGGGCCCCTGCCACACGATTGGGATCACGGTAGAATGGTGATCATCGACGACTAGGTGAGGACAAGATGAGTCAGCTAGAGATGCTTGCGTATACAGATCGCAACGGCAACAAGAAGATCGCGGTCAGGCTACCTAGCAAGAGGACCTTGATCTTTGCAGACCAGGTCGTGTTCGACGTGACGACTGCGTCTGTGACAGACAACGGAAGCGTCGAGAGCGCTCTCAAAGAAATGGCAGATGCTCTCGGCCAAGAGTGAGCGCGTCCAAGAGCTGCTCGAAGCAGGTCGAGTTGGATCGCGCTTTACCCGCGTGCAGTGCCCGTTCTGCGAAGACGAAGGGCACCGAGACCGCAAGCTCTCGCTCTCGTTTGATCAGCGTACAGGATGGTGGAAATGCTTTCGCTGCGATACCAAGGGCAGGATCGGCGAAGACGAAGACTTCTCCGACGACCAAGGTGACGAGGAAGAAGACGAGGAAGTCGAGTTCGCAATCCCCGAGGAGTTCGTGCCGCTTGCAGGTAACAGGTCGCACTCGCTACGTCCGGCTAGGACGTACCTGCGATCGAGGGGGTTGTCGGAGGATGTGTGGAAGCAGTTTCAGCTCCACGCGTGCTGCGAAGGTTGGTACGCTGGTAGGGTGATCATCCCGCACTTGAGCGTGGACAGGTCTAGGTGGCTTGGGTTCATCTCGAGGATTTGGGCTAAGGCGCCGCCACCAGGTGCAGACGGGCCTATGGCTCAGAAGTACCTCTACCCGAAAGGGATGCGGCGTGATCTACTCTACAACCACACAGAGGTTTTAGAGATCACAGAAACACCGCTTCTTCTCGTAGAAGGGTCTTTGGACACGATCGCGTTGCGTCCGCACTCAGCTGCCTTCCTCGGCGAGATGTCTGAAGAGCAGTACGAAGCGCTGCTCGGCGCTGAGCGTCCCCTGTGTGTTGTGCTAGATGGTGACGCGTGGATAAAAGGCCACGCGATCGCAATCAAGCTCCAGCTTGCCGGTGCTCGAGCCGGTTCTATCAAGTTGCCTGCAGGTGCAGACCCAGACGAGTATCCGACCAAGCTCTTGATGAAGCTTGCGAAGAAGAGCATCGGTCGGTTCGACCCTATTGTGATCGAGGAGGAAGACTGATGGCTAAGAAGAAGCCAGTGGATCCGCCCAAAGAGGCGCCAATCACTAATACACAAGACGCGATCAAGGAGGTCTGCGCAGAGTTGGAGGATCTGCTACTGCGTAAGAACTCTGCGTACGGCGACAGTGCGCTGAAACCGCTTCGCGTGTTCTCGAAGGCAGACACTGTCGAGCAGATCAAAGTACGCCTGGATGACAAGATCTCTAGGCTCAGTCGCGGGCACGCTCTCCCAGATGAGTCGCTGGACGACACGATCGATGACCTCATGGGGTATCTCGTGCTTCTGAAGATCGCTGTTCGTCGCCGTCAAGCTGTGCCTGGTACGCGGCTGTGACCTGAGGTACGACTTCGTGCCGCCAGCGGGCGGCATTCAAGTGCATCAACTGTGAAAAATCGATCAATCGCACAAAGCTAGCCAGAAGGAGACCGTATGAAGATCAGCTCGTATTCCATTGGTGTCGTTGGTGACGACGTCAAGCTCAACCTCGTGGTCGATGTCGACTCGGTAGAAGCAGCCGTGGCACTCATCGCAGAGAACGGCGAGGAGCCCAAGAAGGGCAAGAAGAGCAAGACGAAAGCCGCGCCTGCTCCCAAGAAAGGCAAGAAGGCAGCTGAGCCCGAGGAAGAAGAGGAGGAAGACGACGAGGACGACGAGGACGACGGGGACGAAGACGAGCCCGAGGATGAAGAAGACGATGAAGAAGACGACGAGGACGAGGACGAGGACGAAGAAGAGGAGGAAGAAGAAAAGCCCAAGAAAGGCAAGAAGGGCAAGGAGTCAGCAGCAAAGAAAGGCCCTGGCGTCAAAGTCAAGATCACACCCGAGCTGAAGTCGGCCGAGAAGCTGCGAGCCGTCTTGCAGGTGCTGATGAAGCAGGGCCTCAAAACGAAGAAGGACCTCACCGCGGCGTGCGTTGCTCTTCAAGGCAAGCTGCCCGTGCTGAAGAACATCACGGATCTCGAGACGCGTGTTCCGCGTGCGGTCGAGCTGATCGACCCGAAGATGAAGTGACGCGCTTGCCTTCGGGCATGCGGCGCAGGTAGCTCAAGAGGTAGAGCAGTCGCGCTTTCGCGAGGGTATGCGGGTTCGAAACCCGCCCTGCGCTCCAGTGAGAAGAGGGGATCATGAAGAAGCTAGCTCTGTACCCACAAGGCATGCCGCTAGCAGCGGTTGCTGCGACACCACTCAAGGCACCTGATCCAGGCTGTACAGACTGCGCGCTTCACGAAACGGCACGACATCGGTGCATGACCATCCCCAAGAAGGTCGAGCCGCACGGTCTCTACGTGATCGGCGAGAAGCCGTCGCGCTTGGAGGACACGGCCGGCAAGCCGTTCTACGGTCAGCAGCACCAGCGAGTACGCCAGCTCGTTGAGAAGAGCTGGCGAGGCCCGGTTTCGTACGACTACGCCATTCGCTGCTCAAACAGCGTCAAGAAGCTCAAACCAAAGCAGCTCGACGCATGCCGGACGTATACGGCTCACGCGTTCGAGCACGCTGCGCCGTCGCGCGTGATCTGCTTGGGTCCGGAGGCAGCTTACTCAGTGCTCGGCCGACGCGTGCAAGGACTGCAAGTGCGTAGGGCATACGGCTGGGCGCAGAACTGCTTAGGCGATCTCGTCCCGGTATTCGTGCTGCCCTTGCCGCAGATCTCGTTCTCAAACCCGTTTTGGGCGCGCGAGTTTGCCGAGGACTTAGCTTGGGCGATGAAGGTGGAGGTCTCGCCTTGGTTCGAGAAAACGTACACGAAGCTGGTTGAGACTCCGCGCCACTCGCGGATCGCTGCAAAGGCACTTAGGAAGTACAACTGGCTGACGTATGACGTCGAGACGTACGGGCAGATGGGCAACCGCGACTTTAGGATCGAGTCACTGACGTTGCTCGGCGACTCTGACACGTCGTACACCTGGACTACCGAAGCACTGCGTGATCCGGAAGTGGTCCACCATCTGCGAAAGCTTTTGGCCAAAGCCAACATGTGCACGCAGAACGGCAAATACGACGACAGGTCGATCCTTCTTGCACTCGACATCAACGTAGAGAACATCTACTACGACACACGCCTCGGGCATAAGCTGCTCTACCCTGACGCTGTCGCAAAGTTGGAGGTGCTGGCAGAGACGGTCGGCATGGGCGGCCACAAGCTTGAGGCGGCCGCAAAGACTGGCGCGATCAAGAAGGAACTCAACCGACTAGCATTTCCGCTGAGCGAGTTCACGCCAAAAGGCAAGCGCCGCAATATACCGCCTCCCAAGTTCAACGTGCCGTCGTCGGTGCTCGATCAGTTGCGGGAAGGTGCCGAGCCTGACGCCTTCATGTTCGGGTTTCTGGATCGCAAGACGCTTTACCGGTACAACGCTCGTGACGTTTTCAGCACCCGCGAGGTGGCAGCGCTAGAGAAGCCGATGCTCGAAGAGCATCCTACGATCTCGCGTGCGTGGGATCTCGTTGTGAAGGACGCAAACAAAGCCGTTCGTTATATCGAGGCATGGGGATTCCCAGTTGATCGAACCGCTGTTCTTGCTCTCAGCCACAAGTGCGATACGCGACTCGAAGAGCTTGAGAAGGAGATGAAGGAGCACTCCGACGTCAACCCGAACAGCCCGAAGGCGCTCGCACAGTACCTGTATGTAGATCTCGGCCTTCCTGTGTCGCGACAAACCGATTCAGGCGCTTGGAGCACTGACGAGGAGTCGCTGGACAAGCTCAAGCACCTGCACGAGTACCCAGCGCTCCTCCTTGAGCACCGCAAGCTGTCCAAGTTCGCTGGAACGTACGCACGCGGCCTCTTGCGTCACATTCGAGCAGACGGGCGTGTACACCCGTCGTTCTTGCTCGACGGCGCAGGCACCGGGCGCTTGAGCTGCCAAGGGCCAAACCTGCAGAACATCCCGCGCGCCAAGGGCAGCGAGCTAGGCAAGATGGCACGCGACTGCTTCGTAGCGCGACCTGGGTACGTACTGATCGAGGCGGACTATTCGCAGCTCGAGCTTCGCATTGCCGCCATGCTCTCTGGCGACAAGGAGATGATCAAGGACTACGAGAGAGGCATCGACATCCACATGAACGGCGCGACTGAGTGCTGCGAAGTGGCTTGGGGTATCCCGCGCAAGAAGTGGGACAAGATGTCAGACGACGAGCGTGATCCCTATCGGTCGCAGGTCAAGGCGGTCATCTTCGGCAAGCTCTACGGCAAGTTTGACGTCAGCCTGGCAAAGGAGTTTGGCGTTTCAGTGAGTGTCATCGTCAGGATCAACAAGACGATTTGGGGTAGGTACAAGAAGCTCGAGCGCTTCATGAGTCAGTGCATCATGGAGTCACGAAAGACAGGGACGGCTTGGACGTGGTGGGCAGGCGAGCGATCTCGCGTTCGTCCTATACCACGTATCCTAGATCAGGATCCCAATACGCGATCACACTACGAGCGTACCGCCGGCAATACGAGTGTACAGGGTACAGCAGCAGAGTTCGCAACCGCGTCGCTTTGGCCGATTGTTCAGTGGCTCGCGCAGGATCAGAAGCTGCGGGGGCGCGGTGAGCTGGTGTCGACGGTGCATGATGCGTGCATCCTGCACGTTCCGGAGAAAGTCATGGATCACTCGGCACGCAACATGCAGAAGATCATGCTCAGCCACGAGTCGGGTGTGGTTCCGCTCGCTGTGGATCTGAAGTGGGGTTACACCTGGGGCAGCATGGAGAAGTTGGCAGCGTAAAAGGAGGACTGTATGGCGATGAAGAAGAAAAAAGCAGTGGCAGAGCCCAAAAGCGAGCCCGTCGCACAAGACCGGCGTGAGCGCCCGTACCTTGGGCTCAACCCCGAGGAGATCAAACACGAGTACACTCGCATCTCTGCAGAGCTGGCCCGCTTCGGTGAGATCCTAGCCGATGCGACGCGAGACGCGGCTTTTGCAAAGCAGAAGAGAGATCAGGTCCATGCATCGGTCTACCTAGACATGGTCGAGGGTGCAGAGGCGCTGCAAGAGAAGAAGCCTTCAGAAGGCGTCCTGAAGGCGAAGATCCAAGCGAGCGTCCAGTACCAAGGAGCCGTGCACGCATACATTCGTGCAGAGCACGTGCGGCTGACTGCCTTCTCGGACATGGAGGCTTTGCGAGCCAAGCGCGACATGGTGATCTCTCTTGGCGCCCACGTACGCCAAGAGCTAAAGTCAGATCCGTCCCTGTATGACGAGGAGGGCACAACCAAAGACGACGAAGACGACGAATAGTGATCGCAGTAACGCAAAGAGCCCCAGAGAGCCCGTAGGCTGAAAGAAGGCGTAGATGGTAAAGGCAAAGAAGAAAAAGACAGGTGCTGGACCTGGCTTGCAGTATCAAGGCTACACGAAGGACGATGCAGAGAAGGACGCAGAGGAGCTTGAGCGATCGAGAAACTCTCGCTACATCCGCATCAGGCCGGGGAAGAACGTCTTCCGTGTGGTTCCCGCTCGCCCTGGTGGTAAGTGGAAGCGCGTCACTTACCGGCACTTCGTGGACGTGCCTGGCGTTGGCACGGTCTCGTTTACGTGCCCTCGTTACGAGACCAAAGGCAAGCGCAAGTGCGAGAGCTGCGACGACGAGCGAAAGCTCCGCGCAACCAACGACAAGGTTGACGCGAAGAGAGCAGATCGCATCCAGGCTCAGCGCAAGGTGCTGATCAACGTCGTAGATCGTAACGACGAGGAAGCAGGACCTCGTGTGCTCGAGGTCGGCCGCGGCATCGACAAAGACATGGTCGAGATGAAGAAGTTCGAAGACGTCGATTTCGTCGACCCGATCAAAGGCTCGGACTTGATCATCGTGAAGACTGGCGAAGGTCGTCAGGGCACTCGCTACAAGACCAAAGAAGGCAAGGAGTGCAAGCTTCACGCGTCGCGTGCAGTGATGCAGGATTGGATCGACACCGCGGTTGATCTAGACAGCGTTGTTGAGTTGGATTCTGACGAAGACATTGCCGCGAAGCTTCGCGGCGAGTTCTCGCGGGATCGAGATGACAGCGACCGCAAGAACTCTCGCCGCAAGAAGCCTGCCGACGAGGACGACGATGAGGACGACCTCGACGCCTACGCTTCAGATGACGACGACGAAGAAGACGACGAGGATGAAGACGACGAAGAGATTGAGATCTGACTGAAAGAAGGTCGTCACCATGGCAGCCAAAAAGAAGACGGCGAAGAAATCTGCGCCTAAGAAAAAAGGCAAGCAGAAGGTCTCATCTGCAAAATCGGCACCGCCCATCAAAGGTGGCGCTGGATCTCAGCTCGCGACCAAACTTCGCACGAAGTACGGCAACAAGATCACAGTCATCAAGGACGAAGAGGAAGCTCTGGCTCAGATCACTGAGTACATCCCGAGCGGCATCGACGTTCTCGATAACTACGTGATCGGTCGTGGTGGCGGCCCTGTCAGCCGTATCGCAGAGATCATTGGCGAAGAGGCTTGTGGTAAGACTGCTCTTCTCTACCGGTGGCTAGGCTGTACTCAGCGCGTGGGTGGTGTTGCAGCGCTTGCTGATGCAGAGTTTTCGTTCGACTCAGATCGAGCACGCGTGCACGGCATCGACACGAGCGAGTTGATCATGGAACAGCCTACCGTTCTTGAGGAAGCTCTCGAGATGGTCAAGGACACGGTTGGGTACCACAACCCGAAGCACGGGCCGCTCTTGATCGGACTAGACTCCATCGCGAGCATGAACACCAAGAAGGGCATCGGCATGGCTGTTGGCGACATGCCTGTCGGCGAGGCAGCTCGCATACTCAGCGACGAGCTGCGGGACTTGCCGCCCCTCTTGCGTGCGCATCGAGCCTACTTCGTGTGCATCAACCAGATACGACACAAGATCGGCGTTTCGTTCGGCAGCAACATCACGACGCCTGGTGGCAAGTCACTAGCCTTCTACGCGTCTCTGCGCTTGCAGTTCTTTGGCGGTAAAGCGATCAAGGATAAGCACGGCGACCACATCGGTAAGGTCGTCACTTTGATGGCGATCAAGAACAGGCTCGCTCCGCCGTTCCGAAAGGCGCGGATCAGGTTCGACTACGCTTCTGGGTACAACAATCTGTGGACCACTGTGGAGCATGCCAAGTCGAGAAAGCTGGTCAAGCCTCGCCGCGGTGGCGATCGGCAGAGCAACACGGCCTACATCGAAGCACTCGAGGCACTCGACTGGGACATCAACCCCATCGGTCCGCTTGGGCTGGAAGGCGGGTTGGATGACGCAGAAGTCGCCGACGACGACGATGACGATTGAGCTGAAGTCGCCCATCGCCTCGCTAGGCCTTGGCGCGAACGGCGAGTACGTTGTGATCGATATTCGAACCAGGGATGGCTTGGCGCGTCGCCTTGTCGTGGGCGCGATTGGCGCATTCGTTGTATCTGGCGCAGGTAAAGCATGAAAGCCGCAGTGATCGCTGACGTACACTTGCACAACTTCCCTTGGGCAGGCGGTGTAATAGAGTCCGGGTTGAATGAACGGTGCCGTGCAGTGCTGCGCACCATGCGGCGTGCTGTCGATCTCGCGAACAAGCAGTCTTGCGAAGACCTGTTCGTTGCAGGTGACCTGTTCGACGTAGACGATCCTACACCGCAAATCGTTGCCGCAGCGATGGCTGAGTTTCGCAGGTTCAACGGGAACGTGCATCTAGTGGTGGGCAACCACGATCAGCATTCGACTCAGCCTGGCGATCATGCTTTGGGGCCGATGGAGTGGCACGAGACAGAGAAAGGGAAGATCTACTTCTACGAGTCGCCACAGCATATCGGCGACTATTGCCTATTGCCGTTTCGTCCAGAGCCTGTGATCGACTGGCTAGAGCCTACCTTGCTTGCGATGAAGCCAAAGCCAGAGACTGTGATTGCACACTTCGGTGTTGCGGATGACGACACGCCTGACTACTTGCTCACAGCTCACGACCAGCTCCATGTAGACCAGGCGTTTCGCATCATGGCCAAGGTTGGCGTGCGAGTTCTGATCGTAGGCAACTGGCACAACGCACAGACGTGGAAGCGCGGCGATGCGCAGATCGTCCAAGTAGGTGCTCTCGCACCTACCGGCTTCGACAACCTAGGGCCTTCGTACGGGCATGTGGTGCTTGTTGATCCTAGTCTCGTCATTCAGAGAAAGACCGTGCCGGGGCCTCGGTTCCTCAAACTACTTTGGGATCTGTCTGCGCCGGCTGATCTAGAGAAGGCGATCGCTTACCACGGCAGCCATGTCTACGTGCACCTGGAAGCCTCGCCATCAGACATGTCAGATGCGAAGGCGTGGGTAGCAGAGGTAGCAGCTCGACTTCCGATCAAGCACTTCAAGGTGACTGCTGTGCGCGCAGAGGTTGTGGCGCAGGCAGCTTCGGCTGCGAAGTCGAGTACGAACGCAGCGACGCGGGAGGTGGCTGTGGCGAGGTACGTGGCGAGGATGCCTCTCGACACCAACGTTTCGAGGAAAGCGGTTTTGCGGAAGGTACTCAGGTACCTGGAAGGGACGTGATTGAAATGGGCGATGATTTGTGGCTGGTGACTGATCTCGAAACCACAGGCCTCGTGCCTCGCGACCATCTCATTCTCGAGGCAGGTGTGATCGCTATCTCAGCGAAGGACCTGTCTGTGGTGGAAGAGTCCGAGACACTCGTCAGGCATGACAAGGACCACATCCTGGAGCGATTGGACGACACGGTGCACGCGATGCACACCAAGAACGGTCTGCTTGCGGATTTCGAGCACTGCCGAGGGCACTTCGTCTACGGGCACCAAGGGTTGGACGAGTGGCTGGTCGCCTTTGCGAACCGGCTAGGATTCGAGCGCGGAAAGGTGATCCTCGTCGGCAACACTGTGCACTTCGATCGTTCCTTCTTGGAGCAGCACACGTTCACCTTCCCGACGTATCTTCACTACAGGCACCTCGACGTACGCGCAATGCAGGTCGCCTATCGAGCGTGGCATGGGCACCACGACGTGTTGGAGTACGAGAAGCCGCACCGAGCCTTGCCTGACGCTCGCCGATCACTCGAGACACTGCGATTTTTTCGGGATAGGATGGCGGCGTGAGGATTCGATCTGTCTCGATGCAGGACTTCTTGTCGCACAAGGACACCAAGCTGGTGTTCCCTGATCGCGGCATGATTGTCGTGAGCGGTCCTAATGGCGCTGGCAAGAGCAGCTTGCTGGAAGCTGTTGGTGTCGGCTTTTGGGGTAAGCCTCTGCGCGGACGAGGTCGTCTTGGTGCGCGATCGCTGAACCTGTGGGCAACGCCGAAAGGCCGAATCGAGATCGAGACAGACGCACTTCGCGCTGTTCGCACAGCCAAGGGCAAGGTGACGTGGTGGCTAGGAGCCAAGAAGGCCACCAAGTTCGAAAACAACAAGAAGGCTCAAGAAGCGCTTGAAACTGTGATCGGTTCGCAAGCCAACTGGGCCAAGCGCTTCATCTTCAGCTCAGAGGCTGCGCTCTTTACGGCGGGTACGGATGCAGATAGAACACGGTTGATCGAAGCTATCTTAGGCCTCGACGGGTTCGACTCTGCTTCTGACCGCGCGCGTGAGGATCTTCGCGGCATGCTAGTGAAGCAGTCTACGCGCCAACACAGCCTTGATCTGCAGGAAGAGCGCGCGAAGTTCTTGCGCCAGCGGCTAGCGGAGTTGAGCGACCTGCCTCAGAAAGCTCGGGTAGGCGTGAAGCTTCTCAAACCGTCGACCGTTGACGACTTTGTGACGCAGCTCGAGTGCCAGGTAGCCGGCGTGCCTAGCCGAGACGAGCTGCGAGAGGCTGCAAGATCGAAAGCCTTCCTCGAAGCAAAGCTCTCGTCTGCTCGTGCGGCAAGCTCGACAGGTACCTGCCCGACCTGTGGCCAAGAGATCAACGGCAAGAACAGCGAGCACAAGCCTGCTGACGTCAAGGCGATCAAGGTCAAGCTTCGCAAGGCACGTCAGTGCGAAGAAGATCTCCGTGCCTCTCACTTGGAAGCAGAGAAAGCGAGTGCTGAGGCTAGAGAGCTTCTGGCAGAAGCAAAGGATTGGCGTCGCCGATGGGAGGAGGCGTATCAGCACCGCGTCAAGCTCCTCGAAGAACTGGAGGACTTAGAGGACGAGATCGACTCGAGCAAAGTCAAGCTCGACGCTATGACCGAAGTTCTCGAAGAGCAGAAGGCAGCTGTGAAAGTGCTTTCTGTTGGCGGCGTACGCGCGCATCTGCTTGAAGACGCTTTGGCAGGCATTGAATCGATCGCAAACTCGTGGCTCCAGATGTTCTCGAATGCCGGAGACTACCAGCTGCAGGTCAAGCTCAAGCCTTACACCGAGAAGAAGACAGGCGGTAGCAGGCCGGCGATCTCTATCCAGGTAGACGGCGTCGCGAACGGCCAAGGGTATCTTGCAGCAAGCAACGGCGAGCGCCGGCGCGTCGACATCGCCCTTCTTCTCGCTTTGCCTGAAGTGTCTACGTCAGGTGATCTAGGCGTTCTGTTTTTCGACGAGGTGTTTGACGCTCTCGACGACGAGGGGCGAGACGCGGTGTGCGAGATACTCAAGGAGATCTCAAAGCGGTGCTGTGTGGTTCTGATCACCCACAGCCAAGCTTTGCGTGCTAGGATTGCGCCGATGGCAGACGCGATGTGGCGCGTTGAGGGAGGAAAGGTCCATGTCTAACGAACTAGCGAGGGTACAGGCTGAGCACAAGCCTTGGCAGAAACGCAACTTCCCAGATCAGCAGGCCTGGCAACCTTTGCTAGGTATTGTCGAGGAGCTAGGCGAACTCGACGACGCGATCTCTGCTGACGACTTCAAAGGCGTGCTCGACAGTATCGCTGACGTGATGATCTACATCGTCAACTATTCCAACCTCCGAGGTTGGAACGTGCAGCACATGTGGGATCTACGCGCATCGATCGACGATCAAGATCCGCTGGGGATGATAGGCAAGCTCTGCCACCATCACCTCAAGTGGTCGCAAGGTATCCGCGGCCCTGCGGCCAAACACGAATCAGAGAGCCAGCGGGTTCTACGCGGCGTGCTCGCGTACCTCGAGCACGTCTTGCAGGGTGCGCAGGACGAAGCGGACTCTGCTACTGTGCCTTCGATCACGCTAGACGTCTGGGTGAATGAGGTCAGCAAGCGGGACTGGCGAAAACCACCTGCACATGCCGACCACTGAAGAGAAGGAGCGGTCAGATGACAACCTGTACCAGACGAATCGAATGGGACGCGGCTCACCGCGTCATGCGGCACGAGTCGAAGTGCGCCACTCTGCACGGCCATCGGTACGCAGCAGAGATCACGTGCCAAGGCGACTTGGACTCAGTCGGCCGTGTCGTTGACTTCGGCGAGATCAAGCGGTTGGTCGGCGCTTGGGTTGACGAGGTGTGGGACCACACGACGATCTACAACAGCCTCGACACAAAGCTCGAAGCGTTCTTGCTCGACGAGGTCAAGCAAGGCAAGCGCGAGCCGTACGCCATGGAAGGCGAGCCTACGGCTGAGAATATCGCAGCCGCATTGCTCGAGGTCGCGAACCTGCTCCTTGCGAACGAGCGAACTGGCTTGCGCGTGATCAAGGTGCGCGTGTGGGAGACACCCAACTGTTACGCGGAGGTGGTGGCGTGAAGACGTACTCTGTCAAAGAGATCTTCTTGACCTTGCAAGGCGAGGGGTTCTGGGCGGGCACGCCTGCCGTCTTCCTTCGTTTCGCAGGGTGCAACATGTGGTCAGGTCAAGAAGATCACCGGGAACGCGACGCTGCCGCGAATCGTGCAGAGTGCCCGAAGTGGTGTGACACGGACTTCCGAGATGGCGTGAAGATGACGGCGCCTGCCATCTTGGCTAGGATCAACGAGGTCACGCGCGGCAACAAGGTTCCTTTGATCGTTGTGTCAGGCGGTGAACCGCTCCTGCAACTCGACGAAGCGCTGGTAGCGTCTTTGTACATGTGCACACGCCTCGTGGCAGTCGAGACGAACGGCACTGCGGACATTCCGCCTATCCTCGCAGCGCGGCTATGGGTGACTTGCTCGCCGAAGCAAGCAGCCAAGGAGCTACGTCTCAACCCTGCGCACGTGTCGGAGTTGAAGGTTGTCTACCCGGCGTACGATCCTCTGCCTTACGTTGAGTGGCTAGGGGCGTTCTTCCCGAAGCTCTACGTGCAGCCGCAAGCAACTACGCTCAACGTGGGCAGGTCTTTGCTGGATCGGGACTCGATGACGAAGGCTGCCGCCTTCTGCATGAAGAATACGGAATGGTGCCTTTCAGTGCAGACGCACAAGATCGTGGGGCTGGCATGAGCGACAAGCCTAGGCTCGGTTGGGACGTTGCGTGTTTGCCTGAAGAGGCAGCAGTGATCACCTTGCTCAAAGCCATCGGAGAAGATCCCCAGCGGGAAGGTCTCTACGACACACCGAAACGCGTCGTCAAAGCGCTACGCGAGATGACATCAGGAATGCGCGAGGATCCTGCTGCGGTTCTTGCTGTCACGTTCGACGGTGAAGCTTACGACGAAGTGATCTGCGTAGGCGGAATACCGTTCACGTCGATGTGTGAGCACCATCTGCTCACGTTCTCCGGCAAAGCAGCGGTGGCGTACCTACCGAGCAAGAACGAAGGCGGCAAGTCACGGGTGGTCGGGCTCAGTAAGATCCCGCGCGTGGTCGACATCTTTGCTCGTCGTCTTCAGCTACAAGAGCGCATGACGATGCAGATCGCAGACGCACTCACCGAGCACCTGAGGCCCAGAGGCGTAGCTGTCATGGTGGAAGCCGAGCACTCGTGCATGATCTGCAGGGGCGTTCGAAAGTCTGGCGCGCGCATGGGCACGAGCGTGATGCGCGGAGTGTTCAAGGACGACTCGGCGTCAAGGGCTGAAGTCATTCAAATGATCGAGAGGTGCTCATGAAGGCCAAAGTGATTGCAACGTTTCATGTCGTCGGCTTCCACTACTGGCCAAAGGCGCCTGAGGAGGTTAGCTACCTGCAGATCAAGCACCGACACCTCTTCAAGATCAAAGGTGAGGCTGAGGTTGTCGACCACGATCGCGAGCTGGAGTTCCACACGCTGGGTATGACGATGCGGCGTGCGCTCATTGAGTCCTACCAGCCTCACCGATCGATGCAAGGATTCGACTTCGGCGCGCAGTCGTGCGAACACATCGCAGCAGCGATTCTTTCGTGCGTGCTTGAGTTGTCGGCGTGCGAAGTCTGGGAAGACGACGAGAACGGATCGAGGGTAGAGCGGTGAGAGTCCTCTACCTGCCGCTCGAGCCTTACCGCGAGCGCTACACAGAGATGCTCGCCACTTGGACGATCGGTCGCTGGGAAAGCAAGGTCGACCTTGTTGTGGTGAACGGAGAGCGCCTTCCGGCTTCGTCCGGCGAGATCGATACTGGCTCGGTACTCGATGCGTACGGACGTTCTTACTGGTCTACCACGCAAGTCGCGGCGCTGGTGGCTCTGCTGCACAAGCAAGCATGCACCGGCAACGACGCGATCTACATCGACGACATGTTCACACCTGGGTATGAAGCGATCCCGTACATCTTGGATCAGCTGCCTTTGGCGTGGAGACCTCGGATCTTTTCTCGCAACTTCGCCCAGAGTGTGGATCCGGATGACTTCACGCATGCCATGCGATCTTGGATGCGGCCTTACGAACAGATGGTGTGCAACTCCTCTACCGGCGTCTTCGTTGCGTCTTCGTGTCACGCAGAGTTGATGTCGGTTGCCAACTTCGACACGATGAAGGTGCACATCACTGGCTTGCCGTTTGACGCGGATGACGTTCGTCAGCGATTGGGCAAGGCTCCTCAGCCCATCAACCAGCGCCCGAAAAAGGCGATCTACAGCTCTCGATTCGACGTCGAGAAGAACCCTCACTTGTTCCTCGACATCGTCGAAGCTCTGCACCACCACACCGAGTTTGTGCTCTGCACAGGTGGCGCAGCTGTACGCGGCCTTCCGACCGCTGTGCGTAGGTTGCGCCACTTCGAAGAGTTTGGGTGGATCCGTGTCGAGCGCGGCTGTACGAAGGCTCGGTACTACCAAGAGCTCTCCACATCTCGGGTACAGATCAATACCGCGCTGCAGGATTTTGTGTCGAATACAGCGATCGAAGCGAGCACCTTCGGTACCATCACGCTGGCCCCTGCTTACCGCTCCTTCCCTGAAGCTTTGAGGAACAACCACCATCAGCTCTTCGTCCCTTGGTCAACAGAGGACGCTTGCAACAAGCTCTGCGCGTTGGTGGACAACCCCAGTCGCGTTCAGGACGTAGGATGGCTCTCGAGGGTACAGGACAGGACGCTGGACAGGACGCTAGCCTGCATGAAAGGCCAGCTTTACCCGGAGTGGTGGGAGGAGGACTAGCGATCATGGACGCACGAGGAACACACCCTGCCGGCATACCGCCGTCAGCGCTCTGGTTTGGTCGGGAAGTCGAAGGCTTCCTGACCAACCTATTCACTGCATTCGTGGCGCACAGGCTGACTGATCCAGAGACCGACCTGCTCAAGGAGCACGAAGAGGTCAAGCAGCTGTTCTTGACAGAGACCTTCGGTAAACCAGAGGACTTCGCTTGGCTCGATACGTTGATGCCCTGGATCGCAGGAAAAGGTCTCGCCCTAACGAAAGGCGTGATGAGTCACGAAGCCGAGTCTTGGATCCGGTATCGAGATGCCGTGTACTGCGGCTCTTCGTGCTCACGGCGCATGACGCTGATCGTCAGGTACTTTGACGCTCCATGGGTCGGCTTGTTGTCGGACGACGATCAGGTCTCGGTTGGCGTGCCGTACCACATGATCACTTGCCAGGTGTCGAGCTGCGTTCTGACCGAGCCTGGCGAGTACAAACGGGATCATCTCTAATGCGGATCTACTTAGCAGCCGTCAGTCAGCTCTACTCGAACGGCGGTAAGAACTGGCCGATGGCCGAGGGCCCTGCACACCTGCATCGCGTGCTGCTCTCCTACCACCCAGGCTTCAAAAACAACGAGAAGCTCCAGATCGCTTTGCAGCGCGCTGACGAGCCGATCGACTACTGTGTAGACTCAGGCGCCCACATCTGGCTGGCGTCGTACTTCAAGCACAACAAGAAGGCACCGATCGCTGAGGTTGAGGCGACGTTGGCTAGGTTCATTGCGTCGATCCGTGCCATGCCGAGAAAGCCGTCCTTCGTTGTGGAGCTTGATCTACAGCGCATCTACGGTATGGACGTCGTGGACGCGTGGCGTCGGGATCTCTGGCAGCCGTTCGAGCGCGAGACTGGCATACCTGTTTGCTACGTCTGGCACCGAGTGGACGGGACACCGAAGTGGCGTAGCATGTTAGAGGACTCTGGGATCAACTACCTAGGCTTGAGCGGAGATCGCTCAATCGGTACTGAGATCCGCGCAGCTCTCGTGCTCGAGGCGTACAAGGCTGGCAAGCCTGTGCACGGCTTCGCCTCGGTCGACACATCGTGGATGAAGAAGGTTCCGTTCTACTCGGTTGACTCGACTTCTTGGGCAGTCGGTGCACAGGTGTTCGGACTTGCTCCGACCTTTGATCCAGTGGCCGGCAAGATTCGGCAAGTGCACGTTGGCAACAGGGAGTTCAAGCACGCACCGCGGAAGGCTGCGGCAAACCTCATGAAGGCTCGCAACTTCTACGCGAGCGACATCCTGGAGAAGAAAGATGGCAAGAAAAACTACCCGCGATTCTTCGGCGCGGCAGGAGACGTCTTCCGCAAACTCGAGGAGTGGCACACCGCGTGGTGGGTCTCCAAAGGTCTCGACTGGGAAGCTCAACTCCGACGCCATAACAACGTCATTGGCGGCTCTCGCGGTGGACACGTCCAAGCCCCTCGAGTTTGACAAACACGGGATCGTGCAGATCGGCCCGATGCGCATCGGGTTCGTCAAGCCTGGCGCGGTGTCGCAGCGCCGGGACAACCCGCGAGCAATGAGCGAGCCTGAGTTGAACGCGCTCAGGTCGTCCATCGACTCGCTAGGCTTCAAGAGCTTCGTGCTGGTCGAAGAGCAGAAGCCAGGGCAGTACGGCATCATCGACGGCCACCACCGCGTGCAGGTGCTCAACGAGAAGAAGGCAGCGCGCATCCCTGTGGTGCTTGTCGACAAAGGGACAGACCCGAACCACGTCGACCTAGCGATGCTGAGTTTCAATGTTACTGGAAGTCCGAACGGTCCGGTGTTCGTGGACTTCGTCCGAGACCTCGTGGAGCGCATGGGCACGGAGACCGTCGCCTCCCACGTGGGCATGGAAGCCGGCTTCCTCGACGACCTGGCCAAGACGATGGACGAGGCGCTCGCCGCCGCCACGGAGGCCACGGAGGCCATTTTGGGCAACGCTGACGAGGGTGGCGAGGCGGAGCAGTTCTGGCAGGGCAGGCCGCTCCGAATCGAACTGGCGAATACGCCTGAGCACCGGCAGCTCATTGCCGACGTGCGCCGTCTATCTGGGGCGGAAACAGACGGCCAGGCTGTAATCGCTGCGATGCAGGCTTACGTGTTGGTACACGAAAGTGCGCAGAGTGCGGCGGAAACTTCTGCAGACGTGATCGAGTACCCCAAGCTAAAAACGAAGCGATCGCACAAAACTAAGGGGAAGGGAGATTGATCACATGTACCAGGTTCGCGTACTCAGAGAGCCGACCATCTTGGTCTTGGCTGAGCAGCAACTCAAGATCGACGGCCTCAAAGGTTTCGTTCGTTACCTGAAGGATCAAGGAGGCTGCGGCATCGCGCAAGACTCACCAGCGGACCAGCACCCTGTGGAGGTTCTCTTCAGGCATGGAGGCCGCCGCGAGGTGTCTGGGCAGCTACCCGAGCTTCTTACTGACAACGAGATGCTCTGTGAGGTGGCCGGGCGCAAGTGTTACAACTCCTTCGGCGAGAAGATCGGCCATAGCGCCAATGATGACTACATCGCCAACATTCTGGGAGCGCCGGGGAAGATCCCGCATGCGTCGGTCCTCTACCATGCGAAGATGACGTTCTTCTTCGCTGGCATCTCTCGCCGCATGACGCACGAGTTGATCCGCCACTACGTAGGCGCAGACAGATCTGAAGAAGGTTGCCCTTCGCAGGAGAGCACTCGGTACACCGAGCATCCAGGGCACTTCGTTGCTCACCCTCGGATCCTCGACTCAGGCGCGCAGCTCATAGCGTTCGAGGACGACATGACGGTTGCCTACAGCCAGTATCGCCGCTACGTGGACGACTCGGTTCTTGCGCACGAGTCGGTACACGGCGTCGGCCCGAAGGGCATGGACCGCAAACGCATCTACGAAGCTGCGGCCTCGTACCTGCCAGGCTGCGCGTCGACATCAATGGTTTGGACGACCAACCCAGTGGCCTTGCAGAAGATCTTCTTCGAGCGTTGCGACGAGGCAGCTGACCTCGAGTTCCAGCGGTTTGCAAAGCTCCTCAGGGGCATCTGCCACGACCGTTGGCCAAACCTGTTCCGAGAGTCGAACCCTGCTGCGGCAAGGTGATCAGGCTCTCCTACAGAGCGGTCTACAAGTCAGCGCGCCTGGCTCAGGGGCCGTTGGTCTTTCCTGGGTACGGTCAGGTAAGCCATACGTTGATCCGGCAGGCATTCGTCGGCATTCGTAAGATGGACGTCGTGGACTGCTACTTAGCGCGATCACCTTACTGGTACGCTGGCAGCTACCTGATGATCGAGTACAGCCGTGTGTTCGCTACACGTGGACGGCTTGCTTTTGCTCTCAAAGAACCGCAAAGAGCTAGAAACGCGTGCCATATCGACTACTTAGCGCATTCTGCCGAGAGCGCGTGGCGAAGGAGGGTGATCGATGACACCAGAAGTGATCGACCTGAAGGAGTTCAAGCTCAAGAAGTACGGTGAGATCACAGTCGCTTTCGGCGTACGGGTGGCGGGTAGATGCCGCCTCACTGTGCGGGATGATCGCGGTACAGAGATCTCGATCGTTATGCGTCACGACGAGATGGCAGAAATGGCTGCCATGATGCTTCACACCGCAACAGAAGCTTTCTTGAAGCAAGGGGACCGAGGATGAGTTCAAGGACAGAAATAGAGCTATTTTTGGGTGGCGCAGTGCTCTCATTCTGGCTGATCTGCGAATCTCTAGGCGGATGCAACGTGACCAGCGTGCACACCGCGAAGGTGCTCAAGTCCGCAGGGTACGCAGAGATCGAGGTAGGAGACCACGCCTGGTTCGCGTGTGCCGACTGGTTCGCTACCGAGTTTTCTGCGGTCGGACCTTCTGGCGAGCCTACCAATGGCGCTGTCTGCTGCGGCGTATTCAAGAACTGCACGATCAGGATCGACTAGCTGCGAACCTGGCCAGCGTTTCGGCGGAGACGTCTCGGGAGAGATTTGAACCCTAGCCCAAGATTTGCGGAAACGACCGTATCGCGTCCGTCCTCGAGTCGCAGAGCCCCTAAGACGGGATGCTTGTCACGTCGCCGGAAGGGAAGAGCCGGTGCGTCGAAGCGCTGACCAGATTTGCAAGGAGCGGGTGGCATGCAGAAGAGGACCAAGCATCTGATCAAGCAGCACCAGGACAACCAGAAGAAGGTGATCGTCGAGTACAAGAGACGACGACCTCTCGAGCCGCTGAAGGAGGCATCCAGATGAGTGCTGCGTCGCAAGCAGAAGAGCAAGAGCGCAAGGCGGTAGACGCGTTACGGCGAGCCGGCACCCTTGAGACAGAGAACGTTCGTCTGCGCACCAGACTCTCGCGGGCAGAGACCAGAATCCGTCAGCTTGAAGAGGAACTAGTGGACAAGGACGTAGAGATCAGCAATCTTCGTGCCCATGCCAAAGAAGCCTTTTCCCAGGATGGGCCGTAACGAGCTTCACCACTGCTGCAAGACCTTGCGCGAACAGGTCTTGCAGGTTGCCGAAGACCTGCAACGAGGTGCTTTTGTAGGCGCTGCCGACAGGCTTCTGGCTGCGATCAAAGAGTCAGAGGAGTGCCCACCGCAGAAGGTGACGGTTCATTCGGAAAGGGGAGGGACGTGCAGCAAGTAGATCACACACGCGCCACGGTCGGGGACGAGGTTCGGATCACAATCGCAGGTAGGCACTTTGCCGGCGAAGTCGTTGCGGTAGAAGGGCCTGGTCTCGCAATGATCGAGCTTACGCAAGGAGACAAGCTCGTAGGACCTGTCACCTACAACTTCGGTAGGTACGTCGATGACGACGCGACTGCTGTGCTCGAGCGGCGCAAAGAAGTCCAGGAGTGCGGTCCTTTGCGCCGTTGGTACGAAGAGTTCAAGGGCTTGAACTTTTGGCTCGAAGAAGATCCGAATGAGTACGGGTCTGTTTCGATCAGCGGAAGCATGAGTGGCAAGGTTCTGGCGTCGTTCTTGGAGTGGGTTGCCCAAACCAAGCGCGAGGCCGAACGTGAAGGAGGTCTGCTCGATCAGTGCGAGCGTGACTACGTGAATCGAGAAGAGGAGGATCAGGATGAAGAAGTTGAAGAAGGCAGCCCGCAAAGTGCGTAACGCCGAAGGCGACGCGTGGTTTGCGGCTGTTCTTAGCGCTTTGCACGGCGGTGCATCGTCGGAGGTCGCGGTAACTCGCGCTGACGCCGTCATCGCTTCGATGAAGGACAGGTATGGCGAGTCGATCGCCAGTGTGGCCGAAGCGGCCGAGTAAGGAGAGAAGGACAGCATGGACTACAAGGCATTGCGAAAAGCAGAAGACGCTCTCGACAAAGCGGTCGTGAAGTACGAGGACCAGGAGACTGGTACCAAAGGTCACGACCGCGCAGTGCAAGCGGTTGTCGACGCGGCTGTGCAGTGGTCGGCTGCTCGCGAAGCAGAGTGACCTGTACGCAGATGGGCGTGAAGACACCCTGCTAGCCTTGATCGGTTGGCAGGGTGTTTTGTTGGGAGGGTAAGGGTTATGGCAAAGGGCATAGACAATGTAGAGGATCTGCCTCCAACGTCGTTCCGTAGATCAGCTGAAGCCGAGGTCTGGGTCAGGGTGGTGTGCTCTTTGCATGAGCACAGCGGTCTCGGCTTGTCTCCTCTAGATGTCGTAGCGCGTGCAGATTCGATCGTTTCGAAGTTCAGGCAGCGTAACGCGTCGACGCCTCGTCAGCGCGCCCTGCAGCAGGCGAAAGGCAAAGACTATGCCTACTGATCTCAAAGAGCACTTCGACGCTGGTCCTCTCACAGATCTGCCTGGGCACTGCAAGTGGTGCGGCGGGGTGATACCAGACGGCACTGAGTTCCTCATGCATGATCCTGGGTACGAGCGGGGCAACGCCGCAGCTGGCGATCCCGTCGCCTTCTGCACAGCTGAGTGCTTGTACAAGGCAGAGCGCATCTTTGACGGCATGACCCAAAGTCAACTGGCCCAAGTAGAAGCAGCAATCGAGCAGGTACGATCCGAAGACACTACGACGAGGAAGCACTGACATGGACATGAGCATGAAGAAGGCACGCAAGCTGCGAGATCCTACGATGCCGTTTCGAGCTTGGGCTCGAAAGCACGTTCGGCGTTCGTTGCTGGCGAATCCCACAGGCAAGCTCGAGCACATCTGCACCGGGCCTCACAAGAGCGAATAGGAGCGCGTATGATCTATCAAGAGCACAACGGCATGGAACACCCAGAGCCGGCACCGACCGAAGGGCAGGCAAGGATCCAGCAGTATGGCAAGCTGCTTGAGATCCGATTCAAAGCAGGCACGACGGACATGTGGATCCAGATGGACGCAGATGCCGTACGATTGGCCCTCTCGCCGGCGTGTTGCTCGCACGAGACGGATGTGCTGGTGCACGCGGTACGCGGGATGGAAGAAGTCCCAGCCTACAATCCCCCGATATCGAGACGATGAGCTGCATCTACGCCGCAGAGGTGCACCTGGTTCGCATAGAGTGTGACGAGCCGGGGTGCAACGCGTTCATCAAGCCACACCCCGAGATCTCCCGGTCTGGTTGGTCTAAGAAGGGCGTGATCTGGGCAAATGGAGATCAGCTCGAGTGGTACTACTGCCCGGCACACCGGCACACGGAGAACGACGATGGATGAACAATCATGCAAAGACGCTGCGGCAAGGTTCAGGTCAGCGGGCTGGAACGTAAGGGCTGTTCGGACCAGGTACAGCTGGAACCTAGCCGCGATCACAAAGGAAGATCGGCAGATCTTCTCCGACACCGAGAGCGACGTCACACGCTGGATTGCTGGCGACATGATCGCCCGCTTGGCTCAGTCGACGGCTAGCGACATCTCGTACTTGGCAGGCTATGCAGACGCCACAAAGGACGTGGTTCGGTATCTGCGCTCTGCCGACGTGATTGATTCAGGGATCACAGCCAGCCAGTTCGCGCAACTCGTTGCCTCTCGTATCGAGAGCGGCGTACACCGACCGACGATCCTTGCCGCGGCCGAACACGATGGCTGAACCGCTATCACCGTACCAGAAGATCATTCGAGCGATGCGAGGTGCGCGCGGGCTGACTCTTACGCGAGAGGAGGTCCTTCAGCTCTCGATGGACGACGCGATCGAATCCTTAGCTGACAACGATTGCGCTGATCAAGGGAGGTGCAACCGCTGCTACCGACTTTTCGGTCTGTCCAAGAATCGATGCAAGTGCAAAGTACGAGGAGAATAGATCATGAAGCTTTGGGCGAAAACAGAAGAGTTCAGCGAAGGCAAGTTCTTGGTGGTGCGCAGAGATGGTACGATCCCTGCCTGGCCGCACTTCGTGATGGGTGCGCGAGATCCTGCCGTACCACCTGCACTTCGCGCGTACGCAGACGCTGCGAGCGACTTGGGTTACGATCTGGAGTACGTGCAGAGCATACGAGATCTTGCAGACGACTTTGACAGGTACAGGGAGCAGGAAGGCGCAGGTGACGCCGACGCGGCCCCGCATCGAGAAGATGCGCAAGACGTCATTGACGCCATGAGAAGCGTTCGCAAGAACCAACTGATCTGCACTTCCATCAAAGTTCGCACTTCGCGTAACGAAGGAAAGTAGCCGCGATCAAATGACGGTCAAGGCAACTTTCCGCGTCGTGCACTTCACAAAGTGTGATCGGTACGTCGCAATGGCATGGAACTATGACGAAGCGGTTCTGATCAGCACCGTTCCGCACCCAACCTACACCGAGGCGAGGCAAGACTTGCAGGAGACCGCTGCTTCTCTTGGTGTTGAACTTCAGTGGTTCGACGGCTCGTACAGGTGCGGTGGCGAGGGCTACCCGATCCTCAGCATTGCGAGCGAGTTGGCTTGAAAGGCAGAAGTGATGCGAGAACAGGCTTGGACAAGCAAAGGCAAGTGGGTCGGAGAAGGTGATCCGCCACCAGCCTCTCCTGCTCTTTCGGTTCCGCACGAACCGTGCGAGATCGAGAGGTGCGGCGTCTTCGTATGCGCTTGGTGTCAGCGCGCAGTACCTTGGTGCTTCGGCGCATCGAGCGGAGACGACTTCGAAGATCTGCTCTGCAACGACTGCTGGTGTGATCGGTACCCTACACCAACCGAGCAAGACGCGGCGTTGGCACGAGGCTGAAACCCGTGACTGATCCAACGCGCTTCCACGTCTACCCGCTCTACGATGCAGAAGATGCAGAGCACGAGCAGGAGAACCGATCCAAGCCGCAAGTCTTCGCACGCGAGGACGCATGCTGGCTATGCCAGCAAGGTCTGTGCACGCAGATCCTTGTGGATGAGAACCTAGTCGTTCACGGATTACTACCAACCTGAAGGGATTCACACCATGAAGCAGAAGATCATTATGAACGGGACACTGCGCGGCGAAGCTGTGACTGCTGAGATCCTAGACCTCGCAGAGTTCGTCAACAGCCAGCCGAGCGCTCCCATCTTCGTCACGTTCACCGAAGGAAACTCGCTCGCGCAGGTACGGAAGGAGGAGATCTCGTGGTCGCATGTCACGACGTGGCCCTACGTCGACGACGCTGAGGTCGGGCACATCGACCAGGTCTACGATCAGTACGAAGTCACTCAAGACGGCACGACTGCCTTGATCCCTAAGCTGACGCGTAGGATGCTGGAGTCTGCTGACAAGGTGGTCGGCGTGCGAAACGGTAACCGGTACACCTTGAAGGATCGCAACGGCAAGGTAGGCCAATGAGCGCGAAGTTCGATTGTCAGATTGAGGTCGTTCTGCGCGTGGAGCCGTCTCTACTGGATCGTGCCTTGACGCCAGAGTGGCAGGACTCCTTCTACACGTTCGAGGACAGAGAGGCAGTGGCAGCGCACCTGGCCTACAACTTGGTACAAGGTCGATCGCTATCTTCGCTGGATGGCTGGGCCGACTGCGAGGACTCCGCCGCAACGGTTGAGATCCTGGATGCCACGGCATGGGACTGCGCGAAGCAGTCGGGAGGTTGACCGCATGATCAAAGATCAAATGGGCGACTACTTGGAAGTTGAGATCGTTGTTCGCATGAGGAACTCGGCCAGCAAAGTCATCGGAACGACAAAGACCGTCCTTCGATCAGACAAGTCGGCAACATCAATTCAACGATCTCAGATCTCGCACACCTTGACAGCGCTGGTGCGCAAAGAGCTGAAAGATCGCGAAGACGGAAAAGACGGCGAGATCGACTCTCTCGTGAATACGGGTCGCGTCAGTAGCCGCTTACCAGAGTTGGTCAGCGATCAGCGAGAACCGTCTTCGCACACTGATTGGCGGCATAAACTCGCTGAGAGAGCAAACCTCGCACAAACCCTTCTCGACCGCGCCAAGGTGCTGCTGAACCAAGCAGACGGCATGTCTGCAGTGAACGGCGAATACCAAGAAGAGTGGGAGCAGAACAGGGCGGCGTGGCTCAACGATCTCTCGGTCTATGCTGGTTTTCGCCTAGCAGAATCACGCGGGTATGAGCCGCTGAGCCGAAAGACCTTCGGCAAGGTGCTAGACAACATCAAAGATGCGTTCAGGCGTGCGGATCGAGATGAGCAGCGCGATTGGCTCGAAGCCGTCAACAGCATGCTGAACACGCTCGACCACAACGATTTCTTTGGCTCTGAAGGGCAGTGCGATCCGCGCGGTGACCGCCGTTCGATGGATACTCGCGATTTCGACGACGCATGAAGGAAAAGCATGGCACAGGTGTTTTGGCGGATCATGTGCTGGTTAGGTCGCCATCGTGAAGACGTCGCAGGACTCCAAAGCGACGGGCGCGGAATCCTGATCTGCCGGCACTGCGGCAAACGCCGCGTGACACACGATGTGGCTTGGTTCGACTAAAGGAGCGCAAGATGAAACAGCCTGTTGAAGTAGTTTGTGCCTTGATCCAAGACTTTCACCGAACCAGCGTATTCCTAGCGAAGAGGTCTTCGTCTTCGCTTCGACCTGATCTCTGGGAGTTCCCAGGCGGCAAGGTCGAGGAAGGCGAGCCACACGAGCAGGCTCTGCAGCGCGAGCTTGGTGGGAAACTACAAGTCGAATCCACGATTGGTAAGCCGATCACTACCGTATCTATCGATTTCGAAGTCTCGGCCAGAATCAGTCTCTACGACGTGCGGATCTGGCAAACTCCTCGCGTTACGGCGTTAGATTGGGCGGTCAAGCACATGCCGTTGGTGCCGAGCTGCTACCTCTTTTACCGACAGGCAGCTCTCTGGCTCGCAACAGACGGAGCGTGAAGTGTGGATCAAGACCGTCAAAGACCTCATGTTCGCACTGCGCATGGGTAACTATGCGTGGCCAGGAGGCTACCCACTTTTCTTCCTCACAGCAGACCGCGGCGCGCTCCACCCGAACACGGTTCGATCAGAGCTTTGGCAGATCGCTCGCGCCGTCCGAGACAAGGACAACGCGCAGTGGCGAGTGATCGCGTGCGACGTCAACTGGGAAGACTCAGAACTGTACGACGCGCACACAAATGAGAAGATCGAGGCGGCGTACGCGTAGCCCCCGAAAACCTCTACGCCAGATCAAAAACCACCCACCCAGCACCACACGCCGTTTGTGCGTTTCAGAACGCATAAGGTGCAGAGGGAGAAGGGATAGGGACAAGAACGAAGAAGTGCGCTAGGCTATCCGCTACACCTGTTGATCCTATCGGCTGCCAAGGCGGAAGAAGCGATGGCCAGACGCAAATATACGAAAGAGCTGTATGATCGCCTCGTGCAAGGGTTCAGGGAGGCCCCAAATAATTTTTCGCACGCCTCCCGGATCGCTGGATGTGATCGCAGAGCTGCTCAACGCGCATACGAACTTGGATGGCCTGCGCGATCATGGGCCATACCCATCAAAGACTACCTCGCTGCGGAGAAGGAGAGGATCCGTGCCGAGCGCCAAAAGCAGCTTGAAGCCCAGCGCGAGAGCGAGTCTGAGATGCGCGAGAAGGCCCAGACTGATGCAATCGCTGCCCAAACGCAAGAGGCAGCCGGTTCTGCCCAGGCACGCGCCAACGCGCTAGCTCTCGCAGGCGTTATCGGGCGCATCGCAGTGGCGTGCGTCCCACTCTCTGATCGCATCGCAAAAGCACTCCGCGAAGACATCTCGATGACGCCGCAACAGGCGCTCAAACTCTTCAGCTCCATGGCCTACGTGGTGCGGCAAGGGAACGAGACACTGAAGCTCGCTCTCGAGATCGAGCGACTGCGGGTAGGCGAGCCCACATCGATCTTCAGGCTCCAGGCAGACGAGATGACGGTAGATGACGTCGCGGATTCCCTCTCGCACCTTCACCGAACGCTCCAGCGCGCTGTGGCGCGCGGCGAATCCATGGAAACTCTTGAGCAGGCGTTGGAGCACATTCCCGGCAACGACGAGGATGAAGACGACGTTGAGGATGACGAAGAAGAGGACGCCGAGGAGCTGCACTAATGCCCGCCGTGGATCGTGCAGAACTGCAGGCGATGCGCGAAGACCTTGCGCGCTGGGTGGTTTCGAATCCGCGTGTGGCCCGGAAGGTGGCGCGAGAGTACCGCGATTTGCGTATTCGCGTTGCGCGTATCGACCCGAATGAGTTCGTCGAGTTCGTGATCAAGGACGAGAAGACTGGCGGTGCTGTATACCAGGAACCGATCCACGAAGAGTTCCAGAGACTGGCAGACGAATACGACCGCTTGATCCTCTGGGCGCATGTCGAAGGTGGCAAGACCACGCAGCTCGGAATCGGGCGCACTCTGTGGCTCCTCGGCAGAGATCCGAACATGCGCATTGGCGTCGTCTCCAGCTCCGCCAGAAACCAGGCGTCGAAGATCACCGAGACGCTGAAAAACTACATCGAGAAGTCGCCGCAGCTTCACGCCGTTTTTCCACACCTGCGCCCTGGCCGAATGTGGACCTCGAGCGCGTTCACAGTCGACCGTACCGTGTTGTCGAAAGATCCGACGGTGCAGAGCACTTCACTCGAGACGTCGTCGCTGACTGGTTCGCGTATCGACCACTTTTTGATCGACGACATCCTGACGTTCGACAACACCCGCACGCAGGAGCAGCGAGAGCGCGTTCTGCAGTGGCTCATGTCGTCGACGATCATGGGTCGTGTTGAAGCAGCCGGGCGCGTGATCTTCCTCGGCAACGCCTTCCACCCAGAAGACGCTATGCATAAGCTGGCGCAGAATCTTGGGTGGCACTTCGCGAAGTTCCCTGTCTACGACGATCGAGGTGAGCCCGCATGGCCTGCCCGCTGGCCGCGAGAACGTATCGAGAAGCGCCGCAGCGAGATCCATCCAGACGAGTTCGCGCGGCAGCTCCTCTGCCTGGCGCGCGATGACTCCTCGGGCAGGTTCAAACGAGAGTGGATCCACAAGTGCATGGACCGCGGCGTGGGGAAGAAGTTCGCGAATGCGCTCAATGCGCTGCCGCCTGGCTACGCGGTCTACACTGGCGTCGATCTTGCAGTAGGCAAGAAGAAGACGTCGGCCCTCACCTGCCTCTTTACGATCGTGGTGCACCCAAACGGTGACCGAGAGGTTGTGGCACCGCCGGATACTGGCCGATGGGCAGGTAACGAGATCGTCAGCCGCATCATTGACACCCACAACCGCTTCAACTCGATCGTGTATGTCGAGAACAACGGTGTGCAGCAGTACATCGTCGACTTCACGAAGGATCAGTCCGCTGTTCCGTGCAAGCCGCTCTTCACAGGCAAGAACAAGACGCACCCAGAGTTCGGCATCGAGGGCATGGCCACAGAGATGTCGAATGGCAAGTGGATCATTCCGTCGTACGGCGACCATCGCTCCCACCCGGAGATCATGGCATGGGCAGACGAGCTGGTTTACTACGACCCTCGAGCCCACGCAGGCGACCGTTTGATGGCAAGCTGGATCGCGCGGCAAGGAGCGAAGGAGTGGGAGAAGCGCCCGAAGATGCGGACAGGGCGTCTCGATCTCTTGGTGCGCTGATTTTCTCTGCGACCGCGAATATCGAGGAGGCCGCACAAGACTACTTTTCGCAGGATCGCGATTCCGCCGCGCCCTACCAGCCAGAGAGGTTGTCCCGAAGTTTAGCGGCGTCAGGGTCTCGGGTATGGGCTATGCGATGAACCGCACCTTTCTGCCGCTTCGGTGCGTGGAGCAGACACGACTGTCGCGATCCTGCGAACCTTTCGCCTAAGGAGATCACCTATGCAAGTCGAGTGGACACGAGAAAGGCCTGCGTCACCTGGCCACTACTGGAAGTACGGCGTCAAGATCGAGCTTGTTCGCGTTGTGGCTGAGAAAGGGACCTTGCTCGGTCTTGACGGTGACGCCGTTGTGCCGATCAATGAGTACGCCAGTCACGTGCTGTGGGCGCCTGCGGTCCTGCCTGATCCGCCTGTTCGTAAGGAGGTGCCGCGATGATTTGGTCTGACGGCAAGAAGTACCGCTGTGACCAGTGCCAGAGTAGTTGGCCGCCGCGCCAGCGTTACCTCGTCTGGCCGATCCGTGTGTCGTGGCGACCTAGGAGTGGGCAGCAGAAGTTCTTCTCGGCGCATGGTGTAGAGATCGGCTCTGGCGTCATGCCAGGTCAGCGCGTTGAGGAGATCTACTTCAAGCGCGTGGTCAGGGTCGGCCCTGTCGTCGTTGTCCTTGGGGACGTAGGATGAGGAAGCACTTGTGGAACGTCGCCTACGTTTACTTCGTAGGCGGTTCGATCGCTGTCTGGTACGTTGTTCAGGTTGCCATTGATCGCGAGACGGCAAAGAACGGAGCCGACTTCATCGAGAAGATCGCTCGATACGTGGGGCCGCTATGAAAGTGGTCTGTTCTATGCCAGGCTGCCCGAACGAGAAGGCGGCAACATGCTGGATCGAGAAATGCGCGCGGTCGTTGTGCCAAGAGCACTCAATGTCGCATGGCGTCATGGTCGTTTGCCCAGAACACATCTTCCGGATCAGGCAGGCAGCGAGTGACAGTTTGCTACCACCAGAAGACGAGGAAGAAGACGATGCGAAGGTCGTGCAGAACTGGACGCCGCAGCAGAGACGTCGTCTGCACGCACGGCTCGACAACATGCTCGAGAGCGGCGACCGCATTTTCTTGATCGCCTTAGGGCGGAACAAAGACCACACCGAGATCATGCTCGAACGCATGATTGGCAGGTTCCAGCGAACAACGCCGATCGAGATGCTAGGCGCGTTGACCCGCGCCTTGCACGACTACCAGAAAGACCTCGACGCGGATTCTGTTGTGGAGGAGATTCCGGATGAAGACTGATCAGCAGATGGAGCCAACACTTCTCGACGCACTTGAGACGGCGCTCGGGTTGATCTCGAACGCGTTCGAAGGTGACTGGGAGAAGGCGCCTCCCAACTGGCGCGCTGCGGCTGAGAGATGGCGAGACGACTTCATTCGTATCTGTCGCAACGAACCGAACACGGATAGGCTCGGCATCTTGCCGCTGTTCTTCGAAGGTGGGTCTTCGCTCATCTGTGCCAGCATTGGTGCAGCACCTACCGGCATGCCAGAGAACATCGCTCTGCAGCATACCGACGACAACGGGAAGAAGACGATCACCTTCTTCAAGCCTGTCGAGACGAAGACCCAGTATGGTGGTATTCGGCGTTTCCGCGTGGTGCGCGCAGAGCAGACCGGGCAGATACCTAGAATGGTGGCTCAAGGCGTGGTCTTCAGCGATGGCGCTGTCTCGCTCCACTGGTGCTCGGAGGTTCGATCGACAACAGCCTACGACAGCCTAGAGAACTTCGAGAAGATCCACTTGCACGACGGTACGAACCTGGAGTGGGAGGACAGGATCTGTTTTTCGTGCGGAGCCACCTTCTTTCGCGATCAACCAACCACCAACAACTGGTGCAGTGCGTGTGGTGCGGATGGCGGTAAGGATCCGTACTACGGAACACGCCCCGACCCAAGTCTCGGTAGGTGGTCGAAGGCGATCACTCTCAACACCGTGCTAGAACAGAAGGAGACCAGTATGAGCAAACCGCGAGAGATCACGCAGCACCACACGAATGAAGCGAACAAGCGAATCAAGATTCTCGCCGACGAGCGTGACTCAAACAACGGCTGCACTTCTCACCGCTACGACATGCTCATCGACGACACAGGCGAGATTGTCGAGCTGCCGTTTCAGCACGGGCCGATCGCAGAGGTTGGCGTCAATGGCGTGACCAACGAAGCCCTGCTCGCCATTCTCATCGATCGCATGGAAGGATTCCAGACCTCGCCATTCGCATGCCTGGAGAATGGCGAAGCTCTGATCGCTCTGCAAGACGCGCTCGCGTGGCTCGAGCGTCGCACCAAGGCGCGTGAAGCGCGAGGCGTAGAAGGGACGCACACGGTATGACAGCCGTGCACCGATACTTCATCGACTTCGAGTTCGCAGAGAACGGAGAGACGATCAAGCCCATCTCCTTCGCCTGCGTGCCCGAGCACAGGTACGGTGAGGATCCCGATCCTGACTTCTACTGCGTCTTCTCAGACGGCTGGCGCCCGGAGGACTGCAACGACTTCGTGCAGAAGCACGTACTGCCGCAGCTTCGTGCAGACCACACGAACACGGTGCCGCGACAGTTTGCTGCGTCGTACCTCGAGTCTGTTCTCCTGGACGCAGCTAACCGGCATGGCGCGAAGCTCGAGTTCTGGGGCTATTACTGCGCGTACGACTGGGTTGCGCTCGCGCAGCTCTTCGGCGAGATGATCAGCCTACCGACCGGCTTTCCTCAGCACTGCATGGACCTGAAGCAGGAGATGGAGAGGTTGGGTCTCACGCGATCTGACTTGCCTGCGCAGGACACAGGCAACCACAATGCGCTCCACGATGCCATGTGGGTACGGGAAGCGTTTCGAATGCTGCAGGATCGGTACTATCCCGAGCCGCCTGCAAAGGAGTTACGATGACCAGCCATGATCGAAGCATGACACCGCAGGATCTACTCACGACGCACTTCGGGCGACCGGCAGAACCTGCAACACCACTTCCTCTTGATCTAGGTCCAGAGTCGGTCGACAAAAGGCAAGAGGCGGTTGAGCTGACACTTCGCGCTGCGGCAGAGATGGTGGACGCGGAGCTGCAGAGCGTCATCGAGCTGATCGAGAAAACGACTGCGCACGCGAAGCGGCTCGAAGACTACCGAGTCTACCTGATCAAGACGCGCCGAGGGCTGCCGGCAATCGCTGCTGCCTACGCTGCTGCCTACGACGCGAGCAGCGACTGACGAATCCCTCTTGCCAGGCGCAAACTGTTTGGGCTACCTTCTGCGTGTGAGCTTGTTGGTGGCGTTCCTGGTTGTCGCATGGCTGCTGCTTTCGGCGGAGGCGCTGAGGGTGAGCACACCTGCCACCAGTCTGTACGACCCTGGCTTGCCAGTCTCTGCGTCGCCAGTCTCTGCGTCGCCTGACCCTTGGCGACGCAGGGGCGCTGACCTGAGCGCTAGCGTACCTTCTTCCAGATACCGCTTTGCCGCAGTGCCCTTCTTTCGACCCACGCCGGACAACCGCGCGCGGGTTGCGCCCGCTTCGCAGTGCTGAAAATCCCCGTGTTGCCCCGCAGCCCCGCACGACCACAAATCGTGCGGGGTTTTTTCAATGCTCGAGGTGTGAAGCATGCGCCACTGGATACGGAGCTGGCACGATGGTAAGACGCCTTGCGATCTCTCGCTACGAGATGCATCGTCGCTGATCGTTGCTGGCAGGGATCAACTACGCAAGGATACGCTGGATCACATCACGTGTGACACCTGCCGAGACGCCGCAGAGCGGTGTATGTTCTCGGTGGCGCCTTCGCCCAGAGAGTAGGCACTGCTGACTCACTTGTGGTACAACAGCCCGTCAGCAACCGCGGAACAGGACCTATGAGTAGCGCGACTCACACGAACATGGGCGCGGTGGGGTCGGCAGTGCCAGACCTTGCCGCAGGGATCGAAGGCGGATCGGGGCCTACCATGCCGATGACTGATCGGCAGCTAGAGCTGGATCGGCTGTGGCGGTACTACCGCTGCGCCAACTACGAAGGGAGGAAGTACGACTGGAACGGCCAGCCTACTCTGCCGAAGATCGAGCACGAGGTCGTAGCAACAGAAGGGTTCATGCCTGCCGGCTTCTACGACGCAGGTCAGACGGGCGACTTCCCGCTCAAGTTCCGCAGGCCGACTGCGCCGTTCTACCTAGCGAAAGTGATCGTGCGTCGCTTCACCTCCCTGCTCTTCAGCCAGAAGAAGCACCCGAAGATCGCAGCCGACGATCCGCTGACCGAGGACTGGCTGACGGGCTTTGCAGATGCCACGCGCTTGTGGGTGCAGATGGCGAAGGCACGCAACTACGGCGGAGCCATGGGCTCGTCTGGCCTCGGGTTCAAGATCGTCGAGTCTGTGCCGTACGTCGAGGTGCACGATCCTCGCTGGGTGAACGTCGACTTCGCTGACCGAGAAGAATTGATCGTGCGGTCCTTCGAGAAGAAGTACCAGTTTCCGAAGGAGGTGATCAACCCTCTCAACGGCGAGCGAGAGGAGCAGTGGTTCTGGTACCGTCGCGTGATCGACGAAGAACAGGACTCGGTTTGGAACGAAGTGCCTGTCGACAGCTCCACGTCAGAGGAGCCGCAGTGGGACGCGATCCCTCATCACACCGTGGCGCACAACTTCGGGTTCTGCCCAATCGTGTGGATACAGAACACAGCCATCGACGATGCAGTAGATGGTGATCCTGACTGCCACGGCATCTACGACACCATCGAAGCGATCGACGCTTTGTGGTCACAAGCCAATCGAGGCACCGTAGCGAACTGCGACCCTACCGTTGCGATCGTCAGCGACGCCGACTTTATGGGCATTCGCAAAGGCAGCGGCAACGCCTTGCAGGTCGAGAAGGGCGGCAGCGTCAACTACCTCGAGATGACTGGTGAGGGTGGCAAGGCTGCTGTCGAGCTAGCTGAAAAGCTTGAAGAGAAAGCACTGATCGTCGCGCGGTGCGTACTCGACACGAACTTCTCGGGGCCGGCCCGCACAGTCGAAGAGGTCGACAAGAACTACTCGAACATGATCGAGCAGTGCGACGAGCTTCGCGAGCAGTACGGCGAGCGAGGCGTCAAGCGCCTTCTCGCCATGGTGTTAAAGATCGCGCGTCAGTTCGACCGAACGTGGGTCGACACCACAGGCCCGCTGCCTACACTGGTACGCGGGCTGATCAAGCTCCCGAAGAAGCGCGAGACAGACGAAGCGACCGGTCAGTCTGTGTGGCTCCAGCGCCAGGTCGGTCTCGGAGAGCAGATCGAGCTGACTTGGCCCAACTACTTCGAGCCGAGTCAAGAGGCGATCGGCGCTGCGGTCACAGCCGCTGGCCAAGCAAAGCAGTACGCGCTCGTAGATGCCGAGACGGCAACCAAGTTCGTTGCACCATTCTTCCAGATCGAAAACATCCGTGAGGTTGTTGAGAAGGCGAAGGCTGATCAGCAGTCTATGGCTGACGCATTCGCAGAGCAAGCAACGGCAGCGGGTCAGGGCGGTGTTCTGCCGCCACCTGTCGGCAAGAAGGCGTTTGGCTGACCACGTCGACAGTGATCGCCAGAGAAAGGATTGACAATGGCTGCAAAGAAAAAGAGCGCCTTCGCAACACCGTCTGCCATGGCGTTAGTTACGGTGCAAAAGCTAGGCAAGGAGCGCGTTGCACACCGCAAGGCTGCTTATGACTCTGCGATCAAGTCAGGTAAGAGTCGCATCGAGGCGGATGCGCATGCCAACAAGGCTGCAAAAAAGTTCGCAGCATCCCAACCAGGCCGAGCGGCCGCTGAGTCACACGCGCGCACTTTGAACAAGCCGCAGCGCGACTCAGGCAAGGCCATCAAAGAAGATCAACAGCCGAAAAAGCAGGCGCAAGAGCCTGGTCCGCTCTTGAAGGGAAAGAAAGGCGGCACCTTCCGCATTTCTGGATCAGGGCGCAAGGTTTACGCGAAGAAGCACTGAGCCTGACCATGGCAAAGAGCAAAAGCAAGAAAGGCCGAGGCACTCCCTACATCACTGTAGAGGAGGTTGGGCGGCGTGGATCAGGCCAGCAGCACGTGGTCGAGCACGCCTCGAAGAAGGCTGCCCACGCCTACGGCATGAAGCAGCGGCGAGCTGGCGCCACCATCTTCGCTCACTCCCAAAAGACCGCAGCAGAGTTCGGCCTTGATCCGCGTAAGACGCCGGCGTCAGCTGGTCCGCACAACCTTCGCAAGCCGCCTGTCGCAGCGGTCAAGCCGCAGAAAGAGGCGCTGGCCAAGAAGGTCCGAACGCTCAAGGAAGCGCTGAGGGACACCAAGGCCGCCAAGGTCGAGGAAGGTCTGCACCGGTTGGCAAGCCGTGGAGGTGGCGACTCGAGTAGCCGCCCCAACTTGAGGGTGCTGCAAGGGGGCAAGGCTACCCCGAAAGCTGCCCCAGCCACCGCAGCGCCGGCACACAGGGCGCAACCCGCCACTAAAACACCCCCGCGCCCTGCGCACGCGCCCCGCAGCGCCCCGGAAGCGCGTCCCAGCGGGGGGAGTAGCACCCCTGCCCCTTTGCGGGGCGCACAAGGCGCCCACACGGTTGCCACGGCAGCCCGCGCTCTGACGTCTTCGGCAGCAACGCATGCCCGCATCGAGAGAACGAAGGAGCGCATGCGGCAGAGCGACCCGAAGGAAGCGGTGCGCGAACGCATGAAGCGCGCTTCCATGGCTGCCCGAGCAATCGATCCGCCAGATCAGAAGACCGCAGCCAAGCACCGCATCGCTGCCACGCGAGCGCGACTTGCCGGAAAGCATGCAGAAGCAGACAAGCATCATGCTAAGTCCCGCGGCGTAGCACCTGCGCCAGTCAGGAAACCGAGCTTGGCATCGAGCGTGTTGGATGCCGTCACAGGCCCGATCATGAAGGGCAAGAAGGGCGGATCGTTTCGGATGTCCAAGTCAGGTCAAAAGGTCTATGTCAAGAAGTGAGGTCAGCCATGGTCAGAGCCAAGTTCAAGTGTGATGCGATCAAGAAGCGCGACGATGTTGAAGGCGCAGAGATCTACATGATCCCAGTCGTCGGCGGAAGCGAGGAGAACGATCAGTTCTTCAAGTACACACCGTGGGGGTCGTTCCACATGGGCGTCGTCAGCACCGACACCGCGTCGCTGTTCGAGGTAGGCAAGGAATACTACCTCGACTTCACGCCTGTGAAGGAGTGAGAGCGTGGCGATCTTTCAAACCACCATCGCGTCGCCTGCAGCCTACACGGCTGCCGACGCGCCTAACGTTGTGATCCCCTTCGAGCCGAGGCGCATCAAGATCGTTCTGTTCGACACAGGTGCCGGAAAGACGGTGGAGGTCAGCTTCGACGGCGTGAACGATCACGCCGCGCTGAGCTTCGACAACGACTTCCTCGTTTGCGACTTGCACCAGAACGTTCGCAACATCTGGGTGAAGGGCTCGAGCGCTGCGGTCGCGCAGATCATCGCAGAGCAGTAATCGGGATGGAGTGCACGTTCTGCCAGATAGCCAAAGGGCACCGCGTCGCTGAGATCGTCCACAAGACAGATCGATTCGTTGTGTTCCAGCCGATCACGAAAGCGAGTGAGAAGCTCCTGATCGTGCCTGCCCTTCACGCTGAGTCTCTCGCCGACTTCCCTTTGCAAGAACTCGGCGAGTGGCTCAGCATCGCGCATCATGTCGCAGACATCGTGAAGGCGCGAAGCTATCGAATGCAGATCAACGTCAACAACCAGTTCCAGAACGTGCGCCACATCTACATGCAGTTCAGCTATCAGAAGTGAGAGCCTATGCCGGGTGTGATCAGGATAGGTGGCAGGATCTACGCCGTTACGCGTGACTTCCGGAGTGAGTTCACACGAGCAGGCGATGCACGACCCTTGGCCACCAACGAGCGCAACGACAACAATCCGAGCGACGGGACACCCATTGAGCCCGACTCCCCCGACTCACCGTTTCGAGTCGGCACGCCTTATCACGACGTGCACGAAGACGTGTGGTACAGGGTGGTCGCTCGGCTGAACATCGCTGAAGGCTGGGGTACTGCGGGTTTCTGGATCGCGCGCTGGGGTTGCTTTTACGGCGACGTCCTCAAGTTGGTGCGCATGGGCTGGCTCGATGCCGCTCTCGAGCACGGCAGCGCGGTGAAGAGGTTTCGGTGTCGTGATGAGATCCGCGTGCTGCGATGGATGGAGGAGAACGCACCGCCTCCCTCACCTGCGCCTGTGCGGCGCAAGAAGGCTACCAAGAGGCGCACATGATCATCGCTATCGACTTTGACGACACGCTGGTGGAGCAGAACGAGGACTACCACGACCTTGAGACGCCCCTCGAGTTCAAGCCAGGTGCCAAGGAAGCAGTGCTCCAGCTGAAAGCAGCCGGACACACACTGGTGCTCTTCAGTGCACGTGCCAACAAGGCACTGAGGCAGGATTGGGGTCTCAATCCGCTGTGGCGCAACGGTCTTGTGCCGTTCGACCGTTATAGGTGGGCAGCGTCGTTGGTGACGAACATCCGCAGGTACCAACAGATGCTCACTTTCATCGAAGCCGAGGTGCCCGGCGTCTTTGCTTACGTTGACGACGGCGAGCAAGGTAAGATTTCGGCTGACGTCTACATCGACGACAAGGCCTTACGCTACGGCCAGTCTGTTGGCTGGCCCAAGATTGCTGTAGCCTACGGTGAGCCAGAAGGAGGCGAGTAGATGGGATCTCGACACAGACACATACGGAAGTTTGCGAACGGGCAGATGACGCCCGAGGAGTACCACAGCAAGTTCGCCTTCCCACCGCACGCCAAGTGCCAGGCTTGTCCGTCCAGGCCGATGACACGTGTGATCATCTTGATGGAGATGAAGGAGGCACGCAAGAATCCGCTCATCGATCAGTGGATGCTTGTAGATCCGGCGTCGTTCATGTCCAACGTCGTGCAGATCAGGGGCAGCGACGGCAAGCCTACTCCCTACTGGCGCGTGTCGGTCGTGTACGCTTGCAAGGCTTGCACCCCTGCCCTCGAGAAGCAGGCAGCGAAGGCGCCTTCGCACTGCATCGTCGAGATCAACCACGGACCTGACCCAAAGAATAGGATCGTGGCATGAAGAAGGGCGACGATCTAAAAAGCCGCGTCGCCAACAAGCGCGTCGCCAACAAGCTCAAGAACATGCCTGGCGCGTTCAAACCTCCGAAGGCACCGAAGGCCGTTCAAGCAACACCGACCAAGCAGAGTACAGCAGTCGATACCAGCTGACGCCAAAACGCCGCACGACTTCTTCTGGTAGAAGTAGCGATCAAGCGTGGGGGCGAAGACCATGATGTTGCGCAGTAGGATGGTTCACGCACTCGTCCGGTGGGGAGGCGAGGAGCGCGCAGAGCTTGCAGAGAAGAACGACGGCGAGATCCGGTCTATGGTCGACGACCTGAAGATGCGGCTCGTAGTCGACGACCCTGCTCAAAGAGACGATTGCGATCGCGAAGACTGACGTACCGTCTTGCTGCTCGGTAGGTCTGGGTGTACGGTGTGCGGATCGACGCACTGAGGAGACTCCTATGCCCGAGACCAAGAAAGGTCGCAAGATCAAGAAGGCAATGAAGGACAGGTATGGCAAGAAGAAAGGCGAACAGGTCTTCTACGCCTCTGCCAACAAAGGCACGATCGCTGGCGTGCACGAAAAGAAGACGAGGAAGAAGTGACTTGGACTGTTCGCGGTCTTCGAGCCTCTTACGTCGTTTACATCGACGGCGAAGAGAAGATGTCGACCACTAGCCGATACGGCACTGCCCGACGTCCCGAAGGCGCAAAGAACCATCGCAAGAGTGCGGTCGGCGAAGCCTTGGTAGTGATGCGCGCGCATCCGACAGGGAAGTTGTGCCAGATCGTCAAACGCTACCCCGTGCAAGCTCACAAAGATCACGTTCTCTACACGTGGCGGAACGTTGACGGCGCATGGCGCCTGGCCCCCAAACACAAGGAGCTTGCAGCATGAGGGAGTGGGTCGCGAAGCGTGTTGCGAGGTGGGCAGGCACGTCGGCAGAAGGCGGCTCGCTTCGCGCACCGACAGCCAACCTCGGCATACGCATTCAAGAGAAAGACGGATCCGAGGTTGTGCTGCTACCTCACGGCGACAGCTTCGACCTGATCAGTGGTAAGGCGGAGTATTACGTTGTACATATCTCGCCCAAGGCCATGATGAAGCTTGCTTGGTTCACCATTTGGACGTGGTGGATCAAGGGAACGTGGTTCGGCTTCAAGCTCGACGCGTGGAACTGGGCAATGTCAGTGGCGATTGAAGAGACGATGTACAGGAGGCTTCGTGCCGACGAGCAAAGAAAAGCGGCGTCGCCTCGCCGTGTTCGCTGATAAGGCAAACTACGTTGATCCACCAGAGCCTGTCACGCTTGGCGACGTTCTCTACTCCCCTCCCAACCTGGATGACTCCAGGAAGATGTGCCAGAACTGCATCCATTGGCTGCGATCTGGCGCTCAGTGCGAGCTGATGCTTTCGGATGTCGTGGTGCCGCCAGATGCGATCTGCGGCTACCATGTGTTCGGAACACCTAGGCCGGTAGGACATAGCGAATACTACGCCAGGGAAGGCTTTCTTGCGATCGACCCAGCACTCTCTGGGTTTGAGCAAGTGAGCGGTGGCACGAGCTGTGATCGATGCAAGTTCTACAGCTCTGCACGCTCGGCCAACTTCGGTAAGTGCTCTGCGGTGATCGACGACGAAGGCGCTTCTGCCCTCGTCGCAGATAAGGGGTGCTGCGCAAGGTGGAGAGATCGCGATGGCGGCTAGAAAGCGCTCTACACCTCAGACGAAGATGCAGAATGCGACGATCGCTCACCGACGCACAATGGATCGTGTGTTGGACAGGAGCGTGACGTCTGGTGTGAAGGCAGACTTCAACGACGAGATGGCTCGGCTTGAAAAGGATCTACGCCGTGCCTTGCGCAACCGCTCCACGATCAAGTCTACGCGCGGCGAAGTTGCAAACGTCGCCCGCGTGGTCACTGCGCGCATGAAAGCCTTTGCCGACCACGCCGCTGCGCGCATGGTTGACACGACTGCGGAGACGCAAGCCGAGGCAGTTCGCTCTCTCGCCAAGTTCCTACACACCGTGCGCCCGAGCGGCACGAAGCTCGACGACGAATCGGCATATCGAGCGATCCTACGGAAGGACACGCGATCTCTGTCTGCGCAGAGGAGAGCGTCAGGTAAGGCGCTATCCAAGTCGATCGTGTCGCGCATGAAAGAGGTCCTTCACACAGAAAACCTCGAAGGCATTACCTCTCGTGATCTCGAGCGCCTTACCGTAGATACGGTTCAGCAGCAGTGGTGGCAGATCGATCGCACGATCAGGACAGAGAACAGCGTCTCATTCAATCAAGCCCAGTACAACGCCTTCCTCGAGCTTGGTGACGAAGCTCGAGGCATCTTCATGCGCTGGACCGAGATGGTGAACGACATCACAGGCCTTCCAATGGACACGCGCGTAGGCAACGATTCGTTGGTGCTGCACGGTCAGCTTGCGCCGCCTGGCGGTTCGTTTGTCATGCCGCCGCACCCTCTCGCGCCTAAAGCCATGGTCGGTAAGATCTGGTACGCTCCGCCTAACCGACCTAACGATCGAGCTGTACTCACGCCGTGGGCACCTGGTCAAGGTGTGGACGGTTGGCAGTGGCTGAACAGCCGCCGCATCAACATTGCATAGCGAAGGCTGCTCCTGTAGCATCCTGCGCACCAAGGAGACGTGTCATGCCTGTCGATCCGAAGAAGCTCAGCGCCTTTGCCGGCGGGAACACCGCCGAGAAGAAAAAGAAGAAGCCTCCTGCTCCGACTTCCCACGAAGAAGAGGACGAGGAAGACCTGGACGAGGATCTCGAGAAAGAGGAAGAGGAGCCTGAGCCAGGCATGGAAGACGAGATCGCGGAAGGGAACGTCCCTTCCGGCCCGACCAACCCAGGCGCAGTGATCCCTTTCTTCGAACAGTATGCCGACGAGATCGAAGCATGCTGCGACGAGTTGGACTACGACGTGCTCATCGACCCAGAACTCGACATGAGCGAAGAGGACGAAGTGATCATGCAGGAAGGCGCAGCGATGCTCCCTCCGCGCCTCGCAGGCAACCTCTGGCACCTGACTGACATCGACTACGACGCAGCTCTTGCGATCGGCAAGCATCTCGAAGAGGAGCGCATGTCGCAAGATGCCGAGAGAACAGCCGGCTGGATCTACAGAATCGGGCAGCTTCTCGCAGCCGATTCGGACGAAGAGATCCCTGCAGAGGACTTCGGAGAAGAGGCAGAAGACGCTGACTTTTCTGGTGAAGAGGACGACGCAGACATGGTCGGTGCGTGAGATCCGTTGGAGCAGGTCTTGCCTACCTGTGGCATCTAGCGTAACCTGAGGTCGTTTTGTACCTCGGACCGCGGCTCCCGGTTCTGGAGCTGATCAGCAAGAAGAGGAGAACAGCCCATGTTTCACGAGCCCGTACCGCCAGGCCAGCCACGCTCTCTGCGGTCCATTGCAGAGAAGCAGAACGCGTCGTCGAGCTTCGAAGGCGAAATGCCGTACGACGCACAGGCTGGTGCTCCTCCAGGTACGCCTGGTGCGAGCGGCACCTACAAGGAAATGGAGCGCAGGTCGATGTCAGCCGAGCGTTCCGACATTCCCACGCCATTCGTCGTCACGTTCCACAAGCGCGGCGGCCGTAAGTGATCAAGCACAACGCCATCGGGCAGGATTGTGCGATCCAGGACCCGCGTCGCGCTTACGAGAACGCTGAAGGCAGGTACGCAGACTGCTGCCAACGTTTGAGCGATCAGCAACGCTACCCAAACGCCGAGCCTGCGACCCCTGATCCAACTCCGTTCAGCACGAGGCGTTGATGGCACACACCTTCCGAGTGCACGGCGAGATGACGGCGAAGCCCTCGAGCGGATCGCCGTCGGGTTGCGTCAGCTTCTCTGCACCCATCGACGAGTCGATCAGCCTCTCGAAGGAGCCGGCAACCGCGGAGTACGATCTGACTGCGGACGCGCCACAGGCAGTTGCTTTCGGCGCTCTCTCGCAAGCCAATGTGATCATGATCAAGACCGTTGGTGGCAAGGTGGCGGCAACGCTGACCAGCGCTGACGGCGCAGCGCAAGTGATTCCTGTCGATTCCTTCGCTCTGATCATGAGCACAACTGTGCCGTACACAGCACTCTCGATCACGAGAGCAGCTGGCGTTGCAACCACCGTCAAGATCCTACTTGGCGAGAGAACCTGATCAGGAGCCTGTACAATGACGACGACTTCCGTAAAGACGCTTCGACTCTCCATGAACCGTGCTAGCCCGAACGAGGTAGCGGACATCCTCCGCCGCATCAAGTTCGGTAACATGCTCGAGCCGATCAAGGTGACCTTTGCGTCCCTTACCGCAGCAGCTGCGATCGACATCACCACCGCTGCTTCCAAGGCAGGAGCTACGATCGTAGGAGGTCTCACTCTCGCAACATCTGAGCTTCTGCCTGCCATCGGACAGGTCGTTGGGCTGCGCGTTTCGGCGTCCGGTACCGCAGGATCGCTTGGCGCGTACATCGTGTCAGATTCTGGCGCCACTCCGATCGTGCCGCCAGGCGGCGCCGGTGCTGCGGTAGGCATCGCAACGCTGTCTGACGATGGCAAGACTCTCACCTTCCCGAACACGGTCACCGGGTTCGTGCTCACCTACCTGCCTCGAGCCGCTGTCGACATGGACAGCGACTTCGCACCCAACGTCTGACACGATTCACTGGGAATGAGCCCAGTGATCATTTGAGAGAAACCTCCAACCAAACCATTCTGTAACACGTCCATTCAGGCTCGACGGTGATCCCGTCGTCCATAAACGCGAGTGACGACGGCGGTGAACAGTCGGAATCTGGGACGGGTCACGGGCAAGAAGGAAGAGATACAGATGGCTGATAAGATCGCTACCGCACCAACACCGAGCCCTGCAGCACCGGCGTCAGCCGTACCTGCAGCGCCAATACCTGCAACACCACCTCCGACTGCAGAAGCAGCAACCACGACGCCAGCAGCAGCTGTGCCGACTGACTCTGCTGTACCTGCTGATCCTGCGACACCAGCGCCCGTCGTGCCCGAAGAGAGCAAGCCCAAGGTTCTCACGATCCCGACGAACGCGATGAAGCAGATCAAGCAAGAGGAGCGTGATCGAGGACGCGCTGAGACTCTCGCAGAGTTGGACGCCCAGGCCGTAAGCTACGGCTTTGCCAACCACGCAGAGATGGTCGCGTTCGCGCAGTCCAAAAAGAGCGATCCCGAACAGCCTGCAACGACAACGGATCAACCTGCCGCAGATCCAGCAGATCCTGCGCAGATGTCTGAGAAAGAAACGCAGGCTCTCATCGCGCTCCGACAGGAGAAAGACAAGCTCCTCGAAGAGAAGCGCAAGCTCAACCGAGCGCGCGCACGCGAAGAGAAGCGGAACCGTCAGCTCAGTCGCGATCTCCAGAACATGGAGGCAACGATGGAGCTGAAGCTCGCTGCCAAGGACGCAGGTGTGGAGGATGTCGACTATGCTGTCGAGGTCTTCCGCAGGGCGATCAAAGGCATGTCGGATGACGAGCTGAAGACCGTGGACGAGTCCAAGTTCTTTCGCGAGTCCCTCCGACAGTCGCATCCGCACTTGTTCAAGGCAGAGGAGAGGCCTGTCAACACTGGCACGCCCAACACCTCCACTGCCAAGCCAGGTGCAGCAACGGCTGACCGTTCCTCGAACAACGAGGAGAGCGGCAGCGTGGATGCTCGGAAGCTTCCGGCAGACGAGTTTCAGAAGCTCCTTCGGAAGCGAGGCCTGTCCAACCCGTCTACGGGTGGCATGCTAGCGTAGAGATCCTTGAAGCTGGCGGTTTGGGTCTGTACAGTCAACAACTGACCTGGCGCTGTCTGGCGCCGCCGACAGAGGAAAGCCATGCCCGACTTTTCAGTAATCCTTCAGAGTCCCGAAGTCCGACAGATCGTCCAGGAGAACATCCTGGAGCGCGCCTTCCACGACGCGCTCTTTCCTCGGCTCATGTTCCGAGCAGAGGCGTCCCCGGTCCCGTGGCCGGCAGGCATCGGTGACACCCAGATCTTCAGCGCGCCCGGTCTCATCCCTGTGGATGCCCGTCCGCTGACGCCTGGCACCGATCCTGACCCGGTGACGTACCCGATGGAACAGTGGACCGCCCAGCTCCAGCAGTACGCTGGTACGGTCGACACGCACATGCCGACCAGCATGCTGGCGATCATCAACCTGTTCCTGCGCAACGCACACCAGCTCGGCATGCAAGCGGCGCAGACGCTCAACCGTGTCGTGCGCAACCGGATGTACGCCGCTGCCCTTTCTGGGTGGACGGTGGCAGACGGTGCACAAAGCGCAGTGACTGTGCTCCGCGTCAAGCGCCTCAACGGGCTAACGCGTGCGCGCAACCCGTCGATCACAGGCGCTTCTCTCGTGCGCTTCGATGCAGTCTCCTCGTCGAACCCGCTCTCAGTGACCATTCGCGACACGGCGCCGTCCGACGTGACGCGCAACGTGATCGGATTCACCCCAGATGTGCCTGGTGACGAGTTCGGTCCTGGCACGATCACGCTCGACGTGGCTGTCACGGTGGACGATCGCGCTTTCGTTTACTCAGAGGATGCAACTCAGATCATCCGAGTAGGCGGCGGCAACAAGGTCGACGACGTTGGCTCCGCTGATCTTCCCACGCTCTCCGACATCCGGTCAGCGGTCAGCGGTTTCTGGCAACAGAACGTACCGGAGCATCCGGACGGCCGCTTCCATTGCCAGCTCGACCCTGTCTCGCAGGGGAAGGTCTTCGCAGATTCGGAGTTCCAGCGCCTGCTCACGGCGTTGCCGGATCACTACATGTACCGCCAGTTCGCGCTCGGCGAGCTGCTCAACACGGTCTTCTACCGCAACTCGGAATGCCCAGTTGCTGAGACGGTCGTCGGCGGGCTCACGGCGCAGTACGATCAGCGCGACCCCTTCGTAGGGGAGCTGTACAACACCGGCGTGGCCACTGGCACCAAGATCCACCGCATGCTCTTCACGGCGCAAGGCGGCATTATGGAGTATTACTCCGACCTACAGGCGCTGATCACGGAAGCTGGCATCACCGGTTCTGTGGCAGATCCTCGCATCGTGAACAACGGAATCGAGATCTTCTCGGAGCGTATCCAGATGCTCATCCGAGCGCCGTTGAACCGCTTGCAGGATCAGGTCGCAACGAGCTGGAAGTTCATCGGCGACTGGCCTGTGCGTACGGATGCTGCGGTTGGCAGCCGAGCACGGTTCAAGAGGTTCATCACGATCGAACACGGCGAGTGATCCGTCCTTAGGGACGGGCAACGCCCGTGCAAGCTCATACATGTTGATGGCTGCGGGCACTTTCTTGGGTCTTGGTGTCCGCAGCCTTTGACGCGTTTTGATCCTTGCATCGGGCTTGGGCAGCAGGCGCGTCGGAACGTGTAGAGCAACAGGACCAAGGCTCGCCACCTTGTAAATCCAGGCGATAAAAGCCCTCGCGTTCTACAATGGTTCGGCGCCCTGCGTGCCCTACCCCATCCGAAGGAGATCACATCATGGCAAAAGGCGGCAAAGGAACAATGAACGATCTGGTGGGACCTGCCACGAAAGGCAGCACACCGTCACCGATCGACCCAATCGAGGCAGCGAAGATCTCGTCTGACGGTCGAGCAAGCTCACCGCCAACAGCATCAGCGCCTGCGGCCTCTGGGTCAGCGCTCGAGCCGTCCGTCCCACCTCCTGTCGCGTCGACGAGTGCAGGCAAGGTGTACGAAGTGAAGAACACCACAAAGATCACAGTCTCGTGGAAGGGTCAGCAGTGTCGCTTCTCGCCTGGGGACACTGTGAGCGAGGACTCCTACGGCGATGGCGCGGTCGAGCGCTTCCGCGAGGGTGGCTTGCTGCTCGAGGAACGCCCGACGAAGTCGTAAGATGGTAGCGTGCGCTCAGGAGGGCGCTCTCTATGGCTCTACTGAACAACGCAGAGAAATCGCGCGTACGCTACCATCTTGGGTACCTAGCCTCTGGCTTTGCTGCTTCGCTCCAGTACGGGTTGCCTCGTCCGCAGCAGACGGTGTTCATGCTGGAAACGGCTATGAACCAGCTGGTCGAGGACGGCGCTCTTGACCGCGTGCGCAGCATGCTAGCGATCCTGGACGCCATTGAGAAGAAGATGGTGTGCGCGATCGACCAGCTCGTTGTGAAGCAGCTCGGCAACATCACGATGCGAGACGATCACCAAGACCTCCTCGAGAAGGAGTATCAGCGGTGGGCGTCTCGACTCGCCGACATCTTCGGCGTTCCCAAGTACGCGTTCTCGGATCGCTCGCGGCGTCGAGGCCCTGGAAGCAACGTGCCTGTAACGGGGTGATCAAATGGGTTGCTGTGCATCATGCGGTCAGTCGGTCTGTTACTGCGCAACCGAGCTTGAAGGCACGGCGATCGATTGCACCCTCGTCGCGAGTCTGACCAACACGGTCGACTGCATCCGCGACATCGCTACCACGCTCGGCGCTCGACCCTACCAAGTGCTCCTTGTCTGGACGCGATGGTCAGGTGGCGCGCGCTCTCAGGGCATCGAAGAAGTGATTCGAGAGGAATCGATCCTCCCCACGCCACTCGTCGCTGACATCAGCTCGGTTGCGCTGAGCATGCAGTCCATCGGCATTGCCGAGGAAGGCGACGTGCGAATCACAGAGATCAGCCCTCGGTTCAACGAAGATTATTTGTCAGGGCGCGGCGAAGACGGTTCAGCCATTCCGCCTGATCAGAGCTTCTACTGGGAAGTTCGACGACGCACGTCAGACGGGCTGAGCATGCGACGGCGATTCCGCTTGTCAGGTGCGCCGATGCACGAAGCCACCAAGTTCCAGTGGAAGGTGACACTGAAGAAGATCGCCGAGGACCGTATGCGTAGCAGCGACGTGAGGGGCTGATGGCAAAGGTGAAGGTCGTTGACGGACGAGTTGTGATGCCGCCATTGACGCGGACCGTCCGTATTCCGATCGAGAACTTTGCTGCTTACGAAGCCGAGCTTGGACGAGAGATCCGACAGCAGGTCTTCGGAAAGTCGATGCCGCAAGCCGGTAAGGCTGTGCGACTCCTTCTGGAGAAGGTCACGATTGATCGCGAGATCTTCTTTCGCAAGCGCTTTGCTCGATCGTGGCGCGCAGTCATCGGCGCACAACCCTCGAGCGTGCGCGTCTTCAACAAGCAGCCCTACGCCTCTGTGATAGAGTTCGGCCGGCGTAAGGGTGCGAAAGCGCCCCCAGTTGCAGCTCTGCTTCCGTGGGTGATCGGTAAGCTGGGGATACCGAGGGAGAATGCGCGTTCGGTGGCATTCCTCATCGCACGCAAGATCTCAGAGAGGGGCATTCCTGCCAGGCCCATTCTGCGCGATCCGGATGTGCAAGCAGAGATTCAGCGAGTCGTGACAGACGCAGTGAACGTGAAGCTGATCAAGGCTATAAACAAGACGAAGGTGCGCCGATGAGTGGTGCTGACGACTCGGTCTTCTTGCAAGAGGACCAGGTAGCAACGAGACTGATCACGCGCGCAGACGACGTGGTCGACTATAGCGATGTGCGCACCACAGATTGCTGGCACGCGATCGTTCGCGGAATCTCTGAATACCTGCGCGGCAAGGTCATCCCGTGGGATGGCGGCGTCTCCTACAGGCTTCTGCAGGTGTACGAAGGTTGGGCTGATCCCGAAGAGCTAGCGATGTGGCCGTCTGCGTGCGTGCACATGGAGGGGTCTGCGCAGTATGACTACGCCTCTCTCACCAACCAAACTGATCAACTTCCTGACGGCCAAGTGATCCGCATCACAGGCGAGATCTCGGGTACATTCACAGTGGACGTTTGGTGCACCAACAAAACAGAGCGGCTTGCGCTGGCTGCTCTAATCGAAGACCTCTTGGATCCGGTCGACTGGATGTCTGGGTTTCGCTTGGTCTTGCCGCACTATCACAATGCGATCATGACCGGCTTGCTCGAGTCCGTATCGATCATCGACAGCCCAGAGTCTGCTGGTAAGCGCTGGCGCTTAGCCAGTTTTTCCGTCAGCGCCCAGATGTCGAAGCTCAAGCTCGTCGGGTCGGTTCCGCGGTTTGATCCTCGCCTCGATTCGCGTGTCTACGACAACCCAACGGAGTACGCGGCAGCTCTGGCAGAGTCAAGTACCTAGCAAAAAGACCCTGTATCAGTTACCGTTCGCCCGAGCATCTCGGGCTCACCCAGGAGGATTCCGTGTCCGGCTTCACTCGACGCTTCAACTATTACCCAGGTACCGAAGTCCTCACCCAGATCGAGGGTGTGAGCATCGTCGACCTGCCGCCTCCCGGCTCGATCTCAGGTGTTGCGACGGGCGTGGTTGCGGCAGTCGGCGAATGCGCAGACATGACCTATGCCACGTCCGTCGACACCAGCGGCAATGTGTCGACGAAGATCGTGCCGCAGGAGGTCCTCAGTGCTCAAGACCTGATCAACAAGTTCGGCGGATTCGACGAAACACTCGGAGAGTTTGGCGTCAGCGGCGGCAATCTGTACGCCGCTCTGCGCAGCAAGAGCTTCTCTAGGCTGATTCTCGCAGCCGTCAATCTCTGCTCGGCCAAAGGCGCGCGCGTGTTTCGCCAGCTACCTGTGTGCCGATCTCAAACGGATGCGGCCGCAGTCGTTCCTGTGCTTGGCGGCACAGTGTCTGCAGGTCGAGAGTTCCGCTCAGGCGCAGGTCGGCTGAAGATCGGTGCCAGGCAGGAGTTCACTGCCAACGAGCCCATCACATCCGGAACCGCCGGTTCCTGCACTTCAGGTGCTTCGGCAGTGACGCAGGAGTTCGAGTCAGGCGCGCTCGACTGGACAACGATCACACGCCCTGACGGCACGCTGGGGGCTGCCAAGGGTGACATCTTTGTTCTCGGGTACAACAATGGTGGCGCGATCGCGCCTGTTGCTGAAGGCGGCACGTACCGTGTGGCGTCTACACCTGCTTCCGGCACCACACTGACGATCGAGCGCCTTGACGGCGCAGCGTTCGAGTTCACTTCGCAAGCAAACGTGCCTTGGCGTCTGCACTTGGCCAGCGACGCAGATACGGCACTTGTAATCGTACCTGGGGCAGCTGTTCCAGGTGGCTATGCAGCGGCAGACGCAGGCGGTTACACCGTCCCAATCCGGCCGATCACTGACTCTGCAGGCGCGCAATCTGACGGTACGTACTCTGCCGGCACTGTGCTCGCACCGGCAGTCGTGCCAGACGCAGCAGACGGCGACTCGTGGGATCCGCTGTCCGGTCTCGGCGCCAGAACCATCGTAGGTGGCACAACCGCTTTCACGGCTGCTACGCAAGGGATCAACCCTGTAGCGTCGGCAACCATCGACGCGCTCTACGCCACTGCGATCGACGCGTTCCTCGCAGACGAAGATCCGGTTCGCGACGCCAACCTCATCGTTGCAGCACGGACGAGTGCGAACAACCGAACCAAACTCCGCAGTCACGTACTCGAAGCAAGTCAGCGCGGCCGCGGCAGGATTGCTGTGATCAGCCCTGACTTGGCACAACAGACGACCACGGCAGTAACCGCGACCGCATCTCCTGGTGTAGGGGCAACTCGCGCAGAGCGTGTCGTGTACGCGTGGCCAGGCGAGCGTGTCTACGTGCAAGAGGCCGTCGGGTTCAGGCTGAAAGTCGCGACTGGCTTGACCACAATCGACGGCATCCTCGATCTCGCTGCGGACTTTCGCGCTGCAAGCGTCATGTCCAACTTGGCGCCTGAGCGCAACCCTGGCCAAGCAGCTGAGCCGGTTCCTACGGTCATGGCAACTGTCGTCGGCATTCAGCGAGGCGTTTCCGGTCTGGGGATCAACGAGTACGTTGCGCTACGTGCAGCCGGCATCATGGCGATGCGTATCGACAGAAGGTCAGGCCCGATCTTCCAGAGCGGCGTGACATCGTCTCTCACCAGCGGGCAGAAGAACATTTTCCGCCGGCGCATGGCAGACTTCATCCAAGACTCGCTCTCGGAGCGCCTGGTTGGGTTCTCCAAGCTGCCGCTCACCAACCAGCTCAAGGACGGCGCCGTGGGTGAGGTCGACGCCTTTCTGCTCGAGCTGCAGAGTCCGAACAACCCCGCTGCACAGCGGATCAACCAGTACCAAGTCGACGACAAGAGCGGTAACACGCCCAATCTCGAAGCGAAAGGCATCTACGTGATCATCACTCGTGTGCGCCTCACGCCGACTGCGGACTTCATCGTTCTCCAGACAGAGATCGGCGAAAACGTCGTCATTACCGAGCAAGCTGCCTGAACCTTGAGCTTGCCTCGGTAACGGTGCTAGACTCGGCACCGTGACCTGGAGGCAGGCTCTGTGGTCAGCAGTCGCACCCTCTGCAAGAGGGGATAGGGCTCGCGGATTGGGGTGACACCCAGTTCGCGGGCTTTTCGCGTTGGGGAGGAAATCACATGGCCCAGAGGATCAAAGGACAAGAGGTAGAGGTGTTGATGGTCGTCAACGGTCAGCCGAAGACGAACATCACGACCGTTCGTAACTTTGAGGTCACGCTTCAGACAGAGATCCTCTCCGAAGGTTACCTCGGTGAGACGACGGAGAGGAAGGACTCGATCTTCAAAGGCATTGCTGGAAAGATCGAGATTCATTTCGACAACCAGGAGATCATGCGCGTCTTCGAAGAGATCGTGAACAAGGCGCGCCGTCGTACGCCAGGCACAAAGATCAACATCAAGGCGACGTTGAACTTCCCAGGCGGCCAGCGCCCCAGGATCATGATCAACGACGTGGAGTTCGGCGCGCTACCGATGAGCTTCGGCTCGCGCTCAGACTACGGTAACGTGAGTCTCGACTTCGAGGCCAGCGAGCCGTCGTTCCTGTACTGATCAACTTCGTTTCAAAGAGAGTCTGTAGGTGATTCATGAATGAAAATCGAGTCGAGCATACGTTCACGCTTCCCGAAGGCGTCGCCAAGATCACAGACGTCAAGACGCTGACGCTCGTCGAGCTATCAGCAGACGAAGAGATGATGGCGACCAACCGTGCACGCGGCGATCAAATCCGCGTGGCATGGGAGCTGCCCAAGGAAGCCTTACGCGCGGTCAACGGCACAAGGTGTGGAACTGGCGACGGCACGGTCGACAAGATCTGGGTCGCGATGCACCCGAAGGCGCGCAACTTCGTAATGCAAGCCTACAATCATTTGCACAACCCGCAGATGGCTGAGGTGAAGGATTTTTTGGCGAGCATCGAGAGCAAGGCGTAGTCACCCTTGCGATCTTTGCGATCGCGCTCTCTGAAGAAGAGAACACAAAAGCACAGCAGATCATGAAGCTTTACGCCTTTCTCGGGCGATACGCGCACCAGGACATCGGCACCTTACGCAAGATGTCGGTACGAGAGTTGGTGTGGCTGGCTAATGAAACGGCTGAGCTTCTACGCGAAGAAGCAGAAGCACACCAAGTGAACAACGACTGAGGAGCGGACCCATGGAGCAGATCGTCAGCGTACTTCTTCGCGCCACGGGCGCTTCTCAGTTCGGCGGCCAAATGGCCCAAATGGTGTCGCACGCCAACGTTGCGCAGCACGCCGTACAGCACTTGAGTAGCACGCTGAACATGGTCAAGATGGCTGTTGCCGGCGCTGTAGGCGGGTTCACGCTCAACGCGGTGATGAACCTGGGTAAGGAGTTCGAGAACACGCAGAATAAGATGGCCGGCTACCTCACCTCTCTCGGCGAGGCTCCGGACTTCAATACTGCACTCCAGCAGTCGGCTGACATCTACAAGCAGATCGAGCTGACGAGTGCGGCGTTGCCTGGCGAGGCTGAGGACTACGTACGCGTATTCACGACTGCGTTGCCGCAGATCCAGCGATCCATTGGCGGTACGATGGACGAGATGGTGAAGTTTTCGAACCAGGTTGCCGCTGTTGGCGCCACGTTCGGGATCGACTCCATGCAGATCGCGAACGACATGCGGCGTCTTTTGCAGCCAGGCAAAGGCGGCGCTGGTATGGACGTGCAGCTCTTCACACAGATGCTGCCATTCCTTCAACAGATCGAAGGCCAAGCCAACCTCACAACCGAGTCGTTCAACGCCATGGGCGAAGCCCAGCGCGCTGCGTTGCTCAAGCAAGTGGTATACGGAAACGGTATCTCAGAGATGATCGCCAACGCAGCGAACGGCTGGGAGGCCATGAGCGGCACATTGGCAGCGATCGCCAAAACTGTTTGGCGGATGGGCACTTCTCCTCTGTTCGACGGCATGAAGCAAGGCGCGCAGGTCCTCGCAGGGTACTTCATGGACGCGGACGGTCAGTTGACGTCCCTCGGCAACACGTTGGTAGGGGTTACAAGGATCATTTCTGAAGGCCTTGTCGTCGGCGTGCAGACGGCAGCGCGTGGCATCAGCTGGCTGGTAGGCAACTTCGAGCGGCTCTACAACACTGTCGCAGGCGCCGTGTTGCCGATCTTTCAGACAAAGATCGACATGGTCGTCGCAGCGCTTCCGTCTCTTGGGAGCGCGCTCGACTACGCGACCAGCGCGATCATGGGGCTGTGGAATGTGATCCAGCCTCTTCTTCCCATCTTCCAGATACTCACAGACGCAGCGCTTGGCCTTGTGCTGAACGCAATCGAGCCGATGATGCGCGGTATGGGGGATTTCGTCGAGACGGTTGCGAGCTTCGGCGGGTGGTTTGGCGAGATGATCGGCGAGATCATGTGGTGGCTTGTGCCGCCTATCCAGTCACTCGGCACAGGTATCGGCAAGCTTATCGAAGGATTGCTGCACTTCGCTGGCCCTGTGATTGGCCTGCTCGTAGGCGGAGTCCTGAAGATCGCTGAGTACGTCGCACCAGTGGTTGGGTTCTTGATCGATCGCCTTGCAGAGTTCGGCCGAGGTCTAGGGGAGATCCTCTACTGGCTCGGTGACAAGATGCGCGCGTGGTTCGGTATGGAGATGACCACCGTCAAGCAGGCCCCTGCAACAAAGAAGCTTGGCGAGGCTGCAGGCGGGATCGCGACTTTCCTGCGAAACATGAAGGCCGGGATGGCGTGGGCATCTCTAGGTGGCGCCGCTGCGCCTGATCTTTCTGGCTTGAAGAGGCGCGCTCGTACGCCAGGCGCTCGAGGAGGTACTAAGATCCACCAGGACTTCAGGAATAGCCGCTTCACAATCGATCAGAAGTTCGAAGAAGGCTTTGACCCTGACCGCATCGCGATCTCATTCGCAAACGATCTGCAACGAATCGGCGAGTTTAGGCTTCACAGCGGGCTCGATCCGCTCTATGCGCTTCGCTAAAGGAGTCCGTGAATGGGCATTCTCGACAGAGTGAGGTCAGGCCCCGAGGTGGTGAGCAGCGTAAGTGCGTTCATCATTCGGGAGGTGAGTACGTTCGACAGGGTGATCCTCACAGGGCGCGGCTTGCCACATCGCCCGTTCAGTTTGTCGACGTCGCAGCGGCTGTCAATGACCTGGTTGCCAGGGTACTCGGTTGCTACGGCGCAGCTTCTAGGTGCCAAAGAAGAGACGAGCACGATCAGAGGTAAGTGGAGCGACAAGTACCTAGCGCAGAGCGCTACGTCTGCGCAGGACCTAGGCCCGCTCGGCAACGCTTTTGCCGGCATCGACAACGCGATTGGTGCCGCAGCCGCAACGATCGGGCTCGGCAGCACCGGTTTAGGCGGTGCTGTGAACGAAACTGAACCTGTTTCGTACAAGAACCAGCGTGTAGAGTCTGCGTTCGCAGCAGCAGAGATTGTCGACAACATCGTGCGTACAGGCGCGTTGGTTGACGTGTTCTGGGACAACCACGCACGGCGAGGCTTCATCACGAAGTTTGCAAAGGACTGGTACACCTCGCGCGACCTCGAATGGGAGATGGAGTTCACGTGGATCTCTAGGCAAGAGGCCGATCCGCCTGTCACAGCACAAGAGCTTGGCATCGGCGACACCGCTTCTCTGTTTCAAGCTCTATCCGACGCGCTCAATCTCGAGGCGCTACCGCCTACCTTCCCAATGGCCAACGACGTACTTGCAGACCTGAACGCCGGCTTACTACGCATTGCAAACACCACACAAGCGATCGCAGATACGGTCAACAACACCGCAACGCTAGTCATTGCGCCGTTCACCATTGCTCGTAACGTGATGGCGTTGTCAGAAACGATCCGCGGGCAGGCTGTCGGCCTTGCAAACACCCTTCGGTCGCGCGTTCCCTCTGGCATGGCCAAGGTCAAGCGCGACGGGAACAGGCAAGAGGAGCAAGCAGAAAACGCTTCCGACCCGCAGATCGAGAAATCAGAGTACGCTGTGAGCTTCTCTGACGACCTGATCGCAAAGGCTTACCTAGCAAACGTTCTCACGGCGTTGAACGAGATCGCGAAGGTAGGCGCAGAGAAGCGCGACGAGTATGCGCAGAAGCTTGATCGACAAATCGATGCGATTGTGACTGTGCGTGCAGGCCAAGATCTCCGCACTCTATCCGTTACCTACTACGATACGCCGCACGAGTGGAGGAGGATCGCACTAGCCAACGAGCTGAGTGCCACAGAGATTTTGCCTGGTATGGTTCTAGTGATCCCCAGGCTCTCTGACGGGGAGGGCTGCTGATGTCTGATTACACCCCGTACTACCCGTCGATGATCGCGAACCTTAGGCTGTCGTTTGATCCTACGTTGACGATTCCGACCACTGCGCCAGATCTTTGGTCAATCGACAGCGCGTTGGCAGCGCCTGCTACACCTGCGCGAGTCAAGAGCGAGCCGCTCGCGATCGCCAAAGGACCTGCGAGCTACATACTCAATAGAGTGCCGTCCGCAGCTACGATTCAACTTCCTGGGCACAGGCCTGCGGGGCGCTTCACGCTTTCGTTCCCGTTCAAAGACCTGCCTATTGATCCGCGTACAGTGCAGAGTTGCGCTGTGGACGTGTACGTCGGTACCGTGCTCGCTTCCAACTTCGCTCGCGGTATGGCAGGCGAGGCTCCGTTCGGGGTCAAGTTGAGCGTGCTGGATACAACGGAGTTCTTCGGTGACACCTCAAACCTTGTGATCAGCGGCATGGTTGATGAGTGGCAAGTCGCGCACAAGGACGACGGCGACATTGTTACCATCATGGGACGGGACCTGCGCGGCATTCTCATCGACACGCCTGTGCACACCGACCAGAAGACCTCGGACAAGGTCCTGCACTCGCTCGACCACAACCTACCCATCCAGCTGGTCATCGAGCAGCTCTACAAGACGCACCCGCTCACCGAGCGTATCAAGATACGCACCAGCCTCAGCGAGTGGCCGGGTGGCATCCCGCCAGCACCAGGCGGCAGGGCGATGCCGCGGCACCGCAAAGGCGCCAAAGGCAAGAAAACAGGTGGGACTGCAGGCAGCTCCTCGAAGGCGTCAAAGCTGTCGTTCTGGGATGTCACAGTGCAGCTATGCTACCTGGTAGGAGCCATCCCGTCGTTCGTCGGCTCGGAGCTGCACATCCGGCCTTCGAGGTCCTTGTTTGACCAGGCATTGGTCCAGTTCGACCCTTCGCGTCCCACGCCGTTCAAAGACGCGCAGCCGCGCGCTCGAGACGCGGTAAGCGGCAAGGCCTTCCCGAAGCCCATCACAGCCAGGCGCATGGTGTACGGCAGGGACATTGAATCCCTGACGTTTGATCGCAAGTTTGGTGGCTTTCGAAAGCCGCGACAAGTCAGGTGCGTCAACGCAGACGCAACGGTTGAAGGTAAGTACCCCTCAAACGAGATCGCATCGCGCCTGGTAGCGAGCGGCCAGAAAGCCATGGCAGACATCTTGTGGGTGCCTGTCCACGAGATCGACGACGAGAAGCGGCTCACCGAGATCGCGCAGGCTGTCTACGAAGAGATCGGTCGCGGCGAGATCGGTGGCACAGTCTCTACCAAAGCATTGTCGAGTTTTGGCGGCGACAACCGTGACCCCGACTTGCTCAGGCTACGCCCAGGTGACGCGATCGAGTTCGCTACTGACGTACGTACGCTGGCGCGGCAGGCACCGCTCGTTTCCGAGTTCACAGATCACATGCGAAAGTCGTTCAACACGCAAGTCGCTGACGTTGCCAAGCGTATCGGCGACGTCAACCTCTCGCGAGTGATCATCTCGACAGCACGAGGAATCATCAACGAGCTGCAGAACTTCTACCGTGTCTCTGCTGTGACGTTTGGCTGGAGCGTAGACGGCTTGCAAGTCGGCTTCGACTTCCAGAACTACGTCGTCAAGTCCTTCGACAAGGATGGTAGCCGCAACAAGTCGGGCGGTGTTGTGACCGAAGTCGTCGTGCCGGGCCAAGGATTCAAGAGATGAGATCACCTACTCGAGCAAGGCGCGGTAGCGGTGTAGCGCCCCCGATGTCTGCGCAGCCAGGCATTGATCCGCGCGTGTGGTTCAGCCTAGCTGTTGTAAAGGAGTTGGGATGGGATCCAGTTGCCATACCAGGTGTGAGCGGCGGAGTCTTTGCCGACGTTCAGCTTTTGCCAGACGGCGAGCCAGAGACTTGCTTCATCGGAATGCCGTACGCCGAAGATGGCGCCGGCGCATGGTTCCCGCTCGAGATCGGTGAGCTGGTTGTTGTGGCTGTCCCAATGGGCGACACAGGTTCTGGCCCTACAATCGTTGCCCGTATGTGGCGAAAGTCAGCTGCACCTGTTGCCGCCGATCTAGACTGGGCGCCTGGAGCAGGTGCACAAGAGCCTCCTAGCGACATTTGGATCCGCGCCAAGCAAGGCAAAGCGATCAAGATTCGCACGCAAGCCGCAGACATCGACATCCGTGTCGAGGTTACAGGCGATGTCGTGATCGAGAATCTTGGTACGGGTAAGGTCAAACTCGGCTTAGCCGAGACTGCTCAGCCTGTCACCAACGACACGCTACTCACGTTAGCGATTCAAGCTGCGTCGACAGTCCTTGCAGGTGCGCCAGGTGTCACAGACAACGTTCTGCGAACAGCGGTCGTAGCGGCGTTGAACGCGATCGCAGCTGCACCCACAGGCACAGTCAAGACGGAGGCAACATGAGTTGGGGTCTATCACCGTGGGGCTTGCATCCGTACGGGCTCGGCACATCTGTACCGTTCAGCGTGCTGTCCGTAGAAGCTCGAGCAGAGTTAGTTGTGCGTGTCTCTCTCACACGTGCCGCACTCGCGCAGCAGAGCACAGGTGTCGGGGATGCGCTCAACCCTCGTACGTGGTTGATCGTAGACGAGAACGGCTTTGCGTTCACCGTTCTCAGCGTGCGAGAGATCTCGCTGGCAACCGCGTTCGAGCTTTACCTTCTCCAAAAGCTCGGGCCCAGCGGTATCTCGCACACCTTGCACGCACCTTTCCTGAAGGACACGCAGGGTGGTGCGATCACAGTGTCGGAAATGGACTTCGACGGTCTGCAGGCGGCTGCGTTCTCTGCCGGTGCTCGATCTACGCAGGTCGACTTTGCCAAGTCCGCAGACAACTTCTTCCAGTTCGGGGCAGGTGGCGACTACGAAGTGCACGCAGGTAACTCGCTACTCAAGAAGCTCTTCTACAGGCGTCTTTCCACGTCGCCAGGCGGGTTCTTTCATCTTGCCGACTACGGTCTGGGGATAGGGTTGAAGGAGCCGCTGAATGCAGCTCGCTTGGTTCAGCTCAAAGTAGAAGTGCAGAAGCAGCTACAGCTCGAGCCAGAGGTTGAGCAGGTGGCTGCAAGCGTACGCTTGGATGCCAACGGCGTTCTGCTGATCATGGTCAGCGCCAAAATCGCAGCCACAGGCACTGAGATCAAAGAGACGTTCATTCCGCGTGTGGTGTCCACCTGAGGTGATCTAATGGCAGACTTCCCAACATACAACGATCTGTTCCGCACCGCACGCGATGAGATGCTGGCAAGGAACACGCGCATTCGGCGCGACATCATTGATCGCGAAGGTACTGACGCTAACGCAATCGCAGCGGCAATAGCAGGTGTGGGTGACGAACTGTCTTTGCAACTAGCCAACCTATGCGCAGGCCAGTTCATTGACAGCGCGCGCGATACCGCTCTTCGCAGGCTGGCGTTTGATAGGTACGGCTTGAGCATCAAGTCGGCTTCTGCGGCTGTAGGGTCTGTTCAGTTTTCCACGACTGCACCGGCGCCTGTTGCGTTCACTATCCCGGCAGGCACAAAGATCCAAGCAGTCGACGGTAAGCAGTACGTCACGACCGTCGAGACAACCTTTGATCAGGGGTCCGTAGGACCTCTTTCGGTTGCGGTCAGATCGGTGCTTGCTGGCGTGCAACAAATGGCAAGGCCTGGTTCTCTAACGAACCTTGTCGGCACGATCACGAATGCGCCAGACGACCTGGCTGTAACCAATGCGCTTGCAACGAGCGGCGGCACAGACGAAGAAGAGATCGACGCCTTTCGAGCGCGTGTGCGCGCGTTCTGGTCAACGGTACAGCGCGGCACTCGTTCTGCAGTGCTCGAGGCAGCTCGAGCAACACCAGGTGTCGTCCGCGCAAGCATCTTCGAGAAGATCGACACGTACGGACGCCCGGCAGGGCGTGCAGAGATCATCGTAGCAGATCAGTTCACAGACACGTTGGTCAGCACAGCCAGCACTGCTTACGACACGCAAAGCCAGGTGCTCGCAGACCTTGTCTACGCCAACTTGGACGACGTTCGAGGCCTTGGCGCGCACATCACAGTGACTGTTGGGCAGGTTGTGCTCCAGTCGATCAGGCTAGCGCTCAACTTCGACGCAGGCTTCGACGTAGACACGACGTCACTTGCTGCGAGATCGGCTGTTGTGACCTACGTAAACGGGTTGCTGCCTGGCCAAACACTTACGATCGATGGTATCATTGACACCTTGCGCAATGTGGCAGGCCTCATCGTCACTGGGGATGAAGTAGCTAGCCCCACAGGTTCAGTGATTCCTGATCGCAGACAAGTGATCAGGACGAGTCTTGCGCTTGTGAGTGTGATCTCGACATCACCAACTAGGGCCATTCAGACCAACACCAATCCAGACTCGGTGTGATCTATGACTTCTTACAATCATGTGATCATCAACGGTGCACCGCGTATCAGCGCGACCGAGGGCTTCTCTCAGCTGTGGGCACTCACTCGTGCGATGAAGAAAGCTGGGTGGCGGCACAGAGCTTCGTCTGACGGCACAACAAAGACAGTATCTGACGATCCAGCAGACGATCGTTGGGCGTCGACCTTTGGCGTGATCGGTCCTGTTACAAACGTAGGTGCCGCAGGCGCTACCATCGCTGCGGCTGTGAATGGCCGAACCCTCGTAAGTGGGCTGACGGGGATCGTATCAACCGCCTATGCTCACGACAAAGGCAGGTTTCTGATCGATGTAGCCGCCGGTACAGCGCATCAAATCCTCAAAGTAGTTGATGCAACGAGCTGCTACGTAGACGCAACTGACAGCCCCGTCACACCGGGCGCAGGCAAGACTTGGGAGATCCGTGATCCCTCGCTCGATACGTACGTCGGGCACTTGAACGGTGTCCGAGGTTGGATCTGCTTTACAGGTCCTATGACGGTCAAAGTCCCATGCGCTGCAGGTGCAGCTGAGGGCATCTTGATCAACGAGAATGTCACGCAGGAGGCGACAGGCGCGACTGCGAAGCTGCTCTCGGTTGCGCCTGACGGTACCTACATGGTCCTGTTCCCGAGAGTCAAAGGCACTGGTGCTGGGTACGGCGGCTTCGACCTGTCTGTGATCGCCGGTGACGTGTCCGGCATCGAGGTCACGCCTAGTGCAGCACTCAGAGCAATGCAGCTCGAGATGGTGATCGCCAAGGGTGCTACCACTGACAACTACGGCGGAATCTGGGGCATGGCTGTCCAGCTGCCAGGCGATACCGATGCGCTATCCACTTTGGCGTCTGCAGCAGGGTGCACTGAGCTGGTAGCGCCCGGTAGCGGCGGAACTGGTAATGTCTACCCGGCGCACGCGTTCGCGATCGCGGGTACCCCTAGTGACACAACGAACTATGGTGCGAACCTGATCTTTGGTGGGACGGACATCCAACCTGCTATGATCGGTTGTGTCGATGCGATCCCGGATGAGGAGATCGTTGCGGACGGGTCTTTCTTCATTGCGTATCGCCCGAAGAGTACGAACGCCACTACGGACGCACCGCAAGTCGTGTCGCTGCAATACTGCCTGCCAAACCCAGGCGAAATGTGCAACTACATGGTTTTCGGGAATGGCGGATCAAATGGGTTGCTTCTTCGAACATCAGCCGGACAGAATAACCAAAACGGGCAGGAAGGCCCTGTAAGCAGCAGTGCTTGGTTCGAGTTCGACACGCCGCGTGAGTTCTACTCCTCTCGTGCCAACGAAGCTTCGATGACGACCGGGTTCCTTGGTGGGTTGACTAACCCTATGTGGATCACCGAAGACACGATGAGGTTGGTTCCGATCGAGTTTGGGCCGACCGGTGACCAAGGTTTCGACTCAGAGTTCACAGGATTCAATACAGGGCTCAAGGTCCCATTGTGGTCTTACCGGTCTAGCGGTTACTTCCACTGGGAAACCCTGCACGTGAATGAGGATGTGAAGGTCATCAACATCAACGCGACCTGGTACATAGGGCCTTGGGATGGATCGTTGGTGACGTCATGACAACACGGCTTTACTACAATGCAGCTCGGGCGTGGCGAGGAGCGAACAACCTCGCCAACGGCGCGATGATCGTTTCTGGAAGCCGGTTTCGCGCTGATCCGAGTTGGAATGCGGGAGGCGACGCAGGTGGTAGCCCTGTGTTTGGGCAGCTGGGCAGACTGTCTCTCTACCCACCGTCGTTCGCAAGCTACGGGATCTACGGTGGCGACAGTCAGCAGTCGCTGACGAATGCCGCGTTGGAGCCGATTTACTTTCGCGACATGTTCATCTCTGATCCGCTTGATGGTGATCAAACCATCTCAGGTACGGTCAAGGGTGTGATCATGGCGACCGAGAACACCGGGACGGCTGACGCCTCGTCGTGGTTTCTTGCCTACGTCATCTCGAAGGACGGGACCGTTCGTCGAGGCACTCTGCGCGCAGGCATAAGCAGCGGCCTTGAGTTTGCTGTTGAGACCACTGCGCAGAGCCGATACTTTCCGCCACCCGGGTCAGCGGTATCGTCTGTCAACGCTCTCGACGGCGATCGCATCGTGGTCGAGGTAGGCATACGTACAACGAACGCAGGTTCTGGTAAGGACGCGACCTTACTTTTTACAACAGGTGCGACTGATCTCCCAGAGAACCAGACGCAAACGGTTTCGTCCTCTGATTCGACTGCAAAAGGCGCAGCACCGAGGCCGTGGGTAGAGTTCTCTGCTGACTTGGCGTTCCGACCACAGCAAGCGCTGATCGTCGGTATGCCTACGCAAGAGCCTGCGGCAGGTGCAGGCGCAGCACCAAACGTCGATCCGCCGACTGTGACTAACATCTCGCCTGCGAGCGGCTCTACCTTGCAACCAAACACGCCGATCATGTTCAAAGTGTCGCATGCACTAGGCGTAGCTGGTGTGAGTGTCACGGCTCTCTTGCCGTCAGGTGCGCGAGAGTCGATTTACGAACCTGCGCCTGTCGGTGAATCACCCCTCTCGGCGCTCTACTCTGCGAGCGAGGTGGCTGGTGTGATCGGCGACGTGGAGCTGACATTCACGTTGCGCCGAAACTCGGGCTGGCCGGCAGACACCAACATTCGCGTGAACGCTGTTGGCGCAAACGGGATCGCACTCTAAGGAGAAGCAGCATGCCGACAACGCTCTTCTACTACCTCACAACAGACGCCATTTCCTTGCTCTCTGCCGACGCCGGATTTCCAAGAGACGCGGCAAAGCTCACGTGCGACATCCTGCCCTACAACCAGCAGTTCTTCTTGGATGTGATCGACAGGCTTCTACCCGACGACTACATCGAACCGATCAGACTCAACCCAGACTCAGGGTACGAGATCTTCCAAGCGACTGCTAAGGTTGCTGAGCGTCTGTCGCAAGCCATTACTCATGTCGGTTGCGGATTGGTGTCTCTCTACGCAGACGATCCTACGTTCGCAACTGTGCCAGTCACCTTCTACCGTGCAGATGATTCCGCAGGTGCAGTCACAGTCAAGGCCAACACACTAGTGAGCGTTGGCGCAAACGGGAGGTCTTTTCGCACGCTCGAGGACGCGATTTTTGGCGCGAGCGACTTGTCCAAAACCGTGACGGCGCAAGCGATCGCACCTGGGTACGAGTACAACGTTCCTGGGCAAGGCACGTCTGCTGGTGGCGAGTTGATCGAAGGATCGATTGACACCATCACTGCCATGCTGCAAGACCCTGCATACGGTGATCCTACGATCCTCGTAAAGCAACAAGTCGATGCAGCTGGCGGAACTTCCGGCTTCCTCGAAGGGCATGCAGCCAACCGCGGTGTTGTGCGCGCTGAAGGCGAGACTCCAGATGCGCTGCGACTCCGCATTCGCACCCTGCCGGACACGATCACTCCTGCAGCATTTCGTAGGTTGATCTCGCGTATACTATCTCCGCTAGGGATCTCGTATACGATCTACGAGACCTGGCAGATCGACTACATGACGTGCTGGGATGCGCCGAGCCCAAACGCAGGCACGCCTACGTACCAAGCAGTGCCGCCTACCGATCCTGCTTTCAACACCGATCTCTTCGCGTACGACTACCATAGCGACACATACCCGAACCGTTGGCTGTCGATCGACGATTATCGGGGATCGTTCATCGTCGTGTTCGATCTTGTTACCATTGCCGACACCGGATTCGCGTGGGACGATCCCGGGATTGCGCCAGAGGACTTCTACGACTCGAGCACAGGTAGGTTCCGAGGCGTGCCTGTTTGGAGCGCGGACAGCGACACGGGTACCTTGTTCCTCGGCGTGCTGGATGGCACCGACACGGCTGTGGGTGCTGCCACCTCTGCCCTACTCGCTGCACTCAACGAAGCCAAGCTGGCCGGGTTTAGTGCTATCGTCGACTACAACCACGATTGGTGAGCCATGAGTTCGACTGACAACTATGTGATCAATCCGAGAGAGCGCCCGCTCAGCACAGACGTCACGGCGAAAGACGACCTGATCGTTAGGTCATTCGCTGACGTGATGGGCTTCATGTTTGGGTCGTGGCTCGATGGCTATGCGCAAGAGAGCGTATCGGTCAACGAGAAGAACCAAGATACGGTCTATTTTGACAGTGTTGTGATGGGGCTGGCAGCAGTACGGAATGCCGCTGACTCGTCGAAGATCACACTGGCGCCTGGCGTGCTGATCCAAACGAGCGCGACGCTGGCTCCGACACCTGGCCTTCGGGACAGCAAAACGCGGATCGCTCACAGTCGTGTGGACCTCTCTGTCGACCTGCCGGTTGCGCATTCTGGGTATGCACTGCTCGAGATTCAAGCGGTGCCTGTGATCACAGAGAACGCTAGCCGCGACATCGTAAACACGGTTACGGGTCGCTTCGAGGCGACGAACGTCACCAAGCAGATCGAGCTTCGTCTCGCTACACAGTGGGTGCTGGGCGCAGGCACCATCCCGGCACCCAGCGGCGGCGATTGGGTACCTGTTCTCGCTGCGAACGTTTCGTCAGGACTACTGACAGACAATCGGCGGCTGATCGATGTGCGCCCGTTGCCTGCACTGCGGGAAGGCGCCTTCGGTCGACGCACGCACTTCTCTCGCCGCGCTGCGTTCGCTAGGCTAGAGACCGTAGCCATTCCCGGGACTCCGTCCAGCGACGTCTGGCTCACGGTTGACGAGGCATGGAGCAATCAGTCGAAAGCAGGACAAGGCGGCGGGCTACGCCTGCACAGTCTTGCAAACGACGCTCAGCTTCCTGGCGTGGCACTTGCTCAAGATCCAGGCACGACGTTCGCTGCGGACACTTGGTACTACATCTATATCGCGCCTTGGTTCGACTACGCGCCGGAAGCGATCTCTACTACGGTGGCGTTCATCCGGCGTGGCGTGGTCGTGATCAGCGATGTTGAGCCTAGGGAAGGCTTCAACAACGGCTTGATCACGCTTCCAGGGATCTTCGGCGAGTACGTTGTACCTCTCTATCAGGCTCCATGCGTCGGCGCGCTGTACCGCAATGCCGGAAATGACGGTTGGCAGCCGTGTGCAGGCCATGCAGGCCATCTCGTTTTCGGCGAAAACAACCTCTTTCCACCTATCCTTGGGTCCAGCTCTGGGGCGGCAGCGACATCGCGCACCGTGTCGATCGCTGCTGGGCTACTGCCCAAGTGCGCGAAGACAATCAAGCTTCGCGTGCAGGTGACGTTTGCGACGACGACCGCGTCGGCAACGGGTAAGCTGGTCGCCGTTCGGTTCGCGTCAGCTTCGAACAACTACCAAGACAGGCGTCTTCAGCACTCAGGTACAGCTGGTGCGCACTCAGTTGATCTCGAGATGGTTGTAAAAGAAGGCGAGGCTATCGAGGTCTACGCCGAAAGCCCTACTGTCGACCTGACGGACGTCGACGTCTACTTGGTCGGCTACGACATGTGAGGGAATCATGCCTGGAACAGATCACATTGCAATCACTACGCTCGAAAAGGCGCGATCCCAAGACTTCGTAAATGCCGAAGCCATGTTGGGGCGCGTCCTGGCAGACGTCTTGCTGCACAGCAACAAGACGCGCCACCAAGGCAGTCCTGCGTCTGTCGGCGCAGAGATCGTTGAGAACCAGGTTCTCGGCCTCCAAGTCACACCTAACGGGTCAGGTGTAGACATTGGTGTAGGGGCACTGCTGCAAGACAGTGCGTCGCTCTCGCCAGTGCCAGGTACCTATGACAGCTCCTACCGCATCGCGCACAATCGATCAGCGCTCACAGTTGCTGCGCCAGCACCTGGTAGCGATACCTACTACCTGCTCGAGGTGCAGATGGTAGAGGACGTCGCAACCGAGTCGCGTAAGGTCCTGAACACGAGCACCAACACGTTCTCTGATACAGTCGTGGACAAGGTGAAGCTCCGAAAGATCCAGTCTCAGTGGATCGCAGGCTCTGCCACGCAGTACCCGAACCCGACAGGCGGCAACTGGGTTCCACTCGCTGCCGTATTCCGACCTGGCGGCGGTGGTGCAGTCGACTTCCCTGACATCGTCGACATCAGGCGGTTGCCTGGAAGCCGCGCTGCGCTCGGTGACCGCTACTGGCCGCAACAAGCCCCGCAAGTCGCGCGCTTCGAGTCGGAGCAGATCCCCGGCGGCGTGTCTGCCAACGGTGTTCGGTTCTCGGTGCAAGAGGCAACGAGCTGCGACGTGACAACCGGCCAAGATGCCGGCGGCTACAAGATGAATGCGCAGTACGCTGTAGGCGGTGCGTATCTCGACCTCACAGACGCCTCGGTGATCACACCAGGCCTGTCAATCGTTGCCGACACCTGGTACTACCTCTATCTGTGCCCGTGGAACGGCGCATTGCCTGAGTCTGCTTACGGCGATCACCGTGTGCGAGGCGTGCTGGTGTTGTCGGACTCGCGCCCCACGCGCTTTGGGCACAACACAGCAACGATCACCTTGCCTGCTCCCTGGGGCAACTACGCAGTGCCTGCGCGAGCTGCTTCGTGCATTGGTGCGGTCAAGCGCAAGTCCGACAACTTGGGATGGGGCCCGCAAGCTGGTGGTGGTGGCTTCCAGGTTCTCCAAGCCCCAAACCACGACCTCGGAAATAGTGCTGCAAGCCCGTTTGTGCTCACGCAGACCGACTATCCAGGCCACGCCAAGGTACTACGCATGGCCATTCGCTTGCAGCTGACGGTAGGATCTCCGCAAGAGGTAACGTTTTCTGTTGGCGCACGCCCGACAGGGGCAGGCACAGCCTGGTCAGACATTCGTGTGACGCGATGGATCGACGCTGTCTTCGACGAAGAGTTCGTTGTTGACGTACCGAACAGCGGCATCCTCGACGTAGCGTGGTCTCTCTTCACTGGTACAGCTACGTTGGCAGACATCTCGGCTCGCTTGACAGGCTACTTCTACTGAGGCGATCATGACCCAAGCATTGATCACAGTGAATGGCTCGCCAGGGTCGGATACGGATCTTCCTATCGACACACTGGTGCAGCTCAACAACACAGGCAACGGTGGCGAGAGCACTTACCTATGGACGATTCTAGATCAGCCGCCTGGTGCTGCTGACGCGCTAAGCAGCACGTCGATTCAGAATCCTACACTCACGCCTAAGAAAGAAGACTCGTACCTAATCCAACTGATCGTCAATCAAGGTCTAGCAGACGAACGTGTAGACCGAGTCGTCGTTGCAGTCAGGCGCCTCAAGACTCGTATCCGAGTTCCGGCGGCAGGTGAGACTACTGAGGTTGACTCTGCAGACGGCTATGCGTCTGACGCCAACGAGATTCTACGGCTTGTTGACACCGTACGTGCTGATCCTGGTCTCGTTGTCGCGCAACTGGCATACAATGCCGCGCTTCACGACATCGTACGGTTCACAACTGTTGCGACGATCAAAAGCACTTTGCCTGGCGAAGAGATCATACCAGTCGCTGATCTGGCGGTTGCGTCAGCTTCGTATGTTCTTGCAGAGGCGCTCGGGATCGTTGTAGGACCTGTGGCAGAAGGCGGCACGATCCTCACAGGTGACCTTGTCTACGTCCGTGTACACGGTCAGGTAGTAAACGTTAGCTTGGTAGGGATCACTACTGGTGATGTCTTATTCGTCTCAGACGCTGGTCGGCTCGCGCGTGTTGCTGGCACCAACGAGCGCGAGATAGCAAAGGCTCTTACCGGCTCTGCTGACGTTGGCAGTGTTCATTTTGGTTTGCGCGCAGGTGTCGCAGCCATCTCGAGCAACCTCTCTAACGCTACACCTGCAGACATCGGAGCTTCTGCTCCCGGCGTTGCTGGCCTTGCGAGTAGGGACGATCACGTACACGCACACGGAAACCAAGCAGGCGCATCGCTACATGCAGTAGCTACACCGTCTGTAGCAGGCTTCATGAGTGCTGCAGACAAAACAGCACTTGACGGCCTTTCAGCTGGTGTTCCAAGCAATACGCCTCCTGTCAACGTCACGAAGGCGGCTGCGTCCGCAGGTGCCGCGTCCGAAGTTTCGAGACAAGATCACAAACACGACATAACGACAGCAACTGCAGTAGAGTTGACTGACTCCACGAACGCAGAAGGTGCAGCCACAAGTCTGGCACGCTCTAATCACACGCATGCCCACGGTAATCGGTCTGGTGGATCTCTCCATGCAGCGGCTGCTGGTGACGTAGGTGGTGCAGGAGCTGCTGGATTTGCGACGGCAGCGCATATCAACGCTCTTGGCGGGTTTCGAGGCGTCAACGCACAGACAGGGACTGCTTACACAGCAGTCGCTGATGATGCTGGTAAGGTGATCACAAGATCAAACGTCGGGGCTTCGACTCAGTCGATACCAACCAATGCTGTGACGCCTTACCCGATCGGTACCGTCCTGCCGTTCTTCAACCGCAATGTCGGTGAGGTCACGATCGACGGAGCAGGCACAACTCTTGTGCCTGAAGACGGCAAAACTCTTGTTATGAGGACACCAAGCACAACAAGTTTCTTCACAGCCGCGTTTGCACTGAAGGTCGACACTAACGAGTGGCTCGTTTACGGGGACCTGGTGCTGGTATGACGGCCGGTGCTGCGTCTTCTGGTATCTTCTTGGGGTCCGAGGCTGCAGCCTCGGACCCCATAACCAGCATACCTGGCATGCTTTTCTGGAATGATCCAGCAGCTACCTACCTAATGAAGGACGGCGCTGAACTCGTATCGAGCTTCACCGAACGCTTCGGTGGCCACATATGGACTGCGAGCGGAACTGAGCGACCTGAATACGAAGCGAACGCGATCAACGGCCAGCCTGGTCTACGCGTCGTAGGCGCACAGAAGATGGATTGCATCGACGGTCTTGCTGAGCTGCTCAACGTTTCGCAACCGTACACGTTTGTTTCGATCGCCCAATGGGACGCGACAAACGATACGCAAGTAGTGCTAGGGTGCGGAGATCAGGGCGCTGGCTTTGACCTCAACCTTCATTACGTGCAGCTCAACGGCTCACCGCTTTCGATTCAGTACCTGCGCGGAGACGGTGGAAACACTGCGAACAACACTACCGTGCCTGTTGGGAGCGCACCTGTTCAGCAGGCGTGGATCTATGACGGCACAGCAGCCTCATTCCGCATCCAAGATACGCCCGTCGCTGGTGGCGGCAACACGCGCGTGCCTGTGTGTGACCTTGCTACGCTGTTCTCGCGTAAAGCATCAGGTGTCTATGGCGCCTATGCCAAAGGAGTTTTTTGCGAGTCCTTTGCCTGGGATCACGAACTCACAGCGCCTGAGTGGGATACTGTCAACGCTCGTAACCTTGCGAAATACGGAGTGCCGCCATGAGATTCGGGGTTTTTACAGCACAAGACTATGCCGAGTTTTTTGATCGCGCTCTTTTGTCAGAGACACACCGTCGCCCCACAGTGATCGGTCGACGAGCAGGACGAATCTCTGGCACTTATCAGCCTGGCGAGCCTGGTTGGTTCTTACGCTACTCTGTGTACCTTCAGCGAGACGGCTCAACGGTCGTGGGCGTGACGGATGCGCTCTACACTCGATTACCACCTGGGGACAAGGCGCTGGTAGCTCTCCTAGGTCCGCCTGACGGCTTTGGCCAAGAGGACATCGTGCCGCTGTGACTAACTGCCCTGGGACGACACGAGAGAGATCTCCCATCTCGTTTCAGCTTCGCAGCCGATCAGCTTTACGTGCCTGCTCTCTACGAGCACGCTAAGATCGCCGCCAGCAATCGCGCTCGACGAGTAGCCTGCACTGCCTGGCAGGATGATCGTTTTCTCGAGCCACGAGTCGCCGTCATCGCTGCTCTGCCAGACAGCGAGCGCAGATCGTTCTCGAGTGCTGCTAGGGCTCACAAAGTACGTGGAGCTTGCGTCAGTGATTAGTGATACCTGGCAATAGAGGGTGTTAGCGCACTCGCACGTCGCTGCATCCTCGGCACACCACGAGCATCGATGTCCAGGCACAGCCAGCTCTTCTGCGTGCCAGTACGGCTGCCAGTACGCCTCGCCTGGACACTTCCTCGTGAGAGTCGCACGGAAGTAGCCTTGCGTTCTGTCGTTCGGCTCTCGAGGACGATCTGCTCTGAGCAAACATCCGTTAGGTGTTTCGATCATCGCAGACTCGATCGTGCCATCAAGTCTTTGATCGTGGTCGTTCCACAAGAACTTCGTTGTCCAGGTCTCGCCGTCAACTGACGTGAAGTACCTGCGACGAGCAGGGATCACTAGTGTGCCGTTGCTCGTCTTGAACCCAGCACCAGGCCCGAGAGCGTCGAACAGCGGACCTGGCAACGCCATTGCGGTCATGTCTCTGGGAGGCTGCACCTCGAGCTGACTGCCGACAACAGCGACCGGGAAGAACATGAGCCTACGCGTTGGCCCGGGTCCTCGAAGGTCTGCGTCGTACTCGCCAACCCAAAGGATCGCTCTCGTATTGTCGACAGCGACTGCGGTGGGATTGCCGCAGTTCGTACCTCGGGCGCACACCTTCTGCAGTGCGCCCCAAGTCGCGCCGGCGTCTCTGCTGACTTTGGCTACGGTGTCGACTTCACCCCAATCGCTGTGGCTGTAGCGACCCTCGGCAAAGGCGATGAGTGTTTGATCGCTTAGTGCTACGAGAGCTGGTATCCGAAAATCGGTGTAGCCTCCTTCACTTGATGCGAAAACTAGTCTTGCGCTTGTCGGCTGTAGAGCCAGCAACAATGCGATTGCGAGAATGGCGCGCATAGTTGACTCCTTTTTGAGCTGATGAGCTTCGTGCAAGCTTTGCCTACTTCGCAACTAGTAACCGATGCCTGCTTGTAGGCTTGCGCGGTTTGTGAGATGTTCGCTCAGGATCTAGGGCGGGAGGGCCAATGAAACGCATTCTCGGGTTTGGTGTTGTTGTACTCGTAGCGTGCGCGCCGAGAATCAGCGCGCCAGCTCGTACTGCTCTCGACGTCGATGTGTTCGCAGCAGCCGATCGCGGATGGGAGTCCGTTGGACTTGGTCAGCCAGGCGCATGTCTCGCACGTGCGCGGATCGAGGTGGCCCGAAGCGAGTCCGAGTTTCGTCGCCGGTGTCTGCTTAGCGCATGCGTCTCCGCTGCGGCTTGTTGGCTCGATGAAGAAAAGGTTGCCCTATTCAGCCCGGCACGCGAAATCGAGCCAGGTGGTGAACCAGGTGTGCACGAGGCGATGCACGGATTGACTCGCTGTCACTTACCCAGGGCACGACAAGACCCTTACGACGCCGGCCATACTAACCCGCGTGTGTGGCTGCAAGCAGGCGGCGCGACAAGCGCGCAGGCGCGTGCGCGGGAGGCTTACGATGGTCGGTGATCAGCACTGTCCTTTGAGCGTTTGGTTTCTACAGCAGGACAAGCCGTGAACATCATCCGTGTGATCTTGCTCCTGTGCCTCTTGCCTTTTGTGCTGTGGTTCATCAGCCAAGACGACGTCGAAGACATCCTCGATGTTTCCGGCTAAGATGCCTCAATGGGCACCAGATATTTGACCTGCGTACTCGACAATGGATCAGATCGTTCGCTCAGCGTTCCTGCAAACCCGCGGCAGGCGTTGAGGATGACGCAAGGCAGTACCATGCTGCTGATCCTCAAGGTCGTACACAACGACGGTACACCAGTTGCGTTGACAGCAGCACCAGTCTTCGCGATCAAGAAAACAGGCAGGCAGGACCAAGCCGACGTGCTTCTTACGAGTACGCTCGCGCCTATTCGCGGCGTAAACTATGCTGTCGTGACGATCGATGCCACGGCGACGAAGTACATGGAGCCAGGTAGGTTCGTTTACGACGTGTGGCTCACGCAGGACGGGTCACGTGACCCGATCATTCCTTACAGCCAGTTTGTGCTCGAGCCAGGTTTGCAGCTACCGTAGGGGCACGATGAAGTGGCCAGAACTCTTCCAGGGTCTGACGGTGGTCGGAGGTGGTCTCTCAGCCATTCTCGGTGCTGTCATGCTGAAGTGGAAGTTGTCTGGCGCCCGTGACCTGAAGCGTATTGACGTCTCAGCAGAGTGGCAGACGCAGATGCTTTCTCGTATCAGCGCCGTCGAGGCAGAGCTAGCTCGCGAGCGTCTGCGCGGCGATGAGTTGGAGCGCGAAGCGTTCCGTGCGCGATCCAAAGCCGCAGAACTCGAGTGGGAGCTTGAGCGATCGAAGGCTGAGCGGCACGACTTCCAGGTACGCCTTCAGTCACTTACTGATCACAATCAGCAGCTACAGAAACAAAACCAGGCTTTGGGGCGCGAGCTTCGCGAGCTTCATCGACAGATCAGCGGGTACCCTATCCCGACGATCCCGCCGCCAGTACCGCAGAAGAAGAGGTAGACCATGGAAATCGACTGGGCACTGATCATTGAGCACTGGCCGTTCGCAGCTTGCGCGTCGATCCTCGCAGTCTGCGGCATCGTCTCAGACAACATCTTCACGCGCGAGCGTTCGTACATCTTCGACAAAGCAGGTCAGAAGGTCGGTACGCGCGCTTTTTGGTACTGGATGCGCGCAACTCAGCCGGCGCACCCGCTTGCAGTGTCGATCGTTCTTGGCTTCCTAATGCCTTTTCCTGAGGCGAGCATTGTTTCTCGCCGCATGACAGTCCTCTACTACGGCGGTGCCGGCGTGGCTGCGCTTGCGATGTGGATCTGGGTGCGTGCCAAGAAGAAGGCTGGCGAGCTGGACTTTCCTGGTGAGAGCCTCCGACCTCCTAGCTAGAAGTCGTGTTCTGTGCTTGAGTGCCGCTGGAGGTGGCATGCGTACACTCTGCACCATCGGAGACTGGCTAAAGCGCCACAGTATGTGGCTGCTCCTTGTCGTGCTTGGCGCGTGGACAGGCGCAGCTCTTATTCGCAAGCGATCCAGCCAGGTCAACACACTCGAGAGCGCGCTCGCAGTACAGAGATCAAAGCAAGCGCTGCAGGTGTTGCGTAAGCAGCAAGCTAAACTCGTGACGTCGGATCGTGTCGTCGCCAACGAAGTGCTGCAGGTCAGCGCCGAGATCACTCGCCACAAGCGCGCCATCGCCGAAGCGCACGCCGGCAAAGGCTGGGACGAGCTGTCGGACGACGAGGTGCGCGCAGCACTACGGGAGGCGGGGCTGTGATACGACAATGCGTACAGTATTCGTGTAATACAGCACCCGCAGCACGCGCCCCGCAGCGCCCCGCACCCCCCGCTCCAGCTACCCTGCTAGCAGGGGCGGCATTTCGGGGGCGCACGCGCTGGATTTGGGCGGGTTCTGCGTGCCTGGCACTTGCCCTGCTCGCCCCTGCTGGGGCACGTGCGCAGGACGCCCGTGCAAGCGCCCTTGCAGAGCGCAGTGTGCTGGTGCTGCGGGAGGCGTCGGGGGCGATGCGGGAGTGCACGCAGGCACAGCCGTGTGCAGGCAGGGCCGGGACGCGCGGCGTCTGGTGGCCTGATGTCGACGCGCAGGAGCTGGTGGCCCAGTACAAGGCGGCGCCAGCATGGGAGGCGCTCGCCGCAGCAAGCGAGCGCAAGGCCTCGTTGCTCGAGGAACGCCTGAAGCTCTGGCAGGAGATGCGCAGCATAGCTCTCTCTCAGGTGGAGCTGTCGGAGACGATGACCGAGCAAGCCATCGCGCGTGCGTCCACTGCAGAGGCGCGCGCGATCAAAGCAGAAGGTCATCGACTACAGTGGTTCGGCTACGGCATGCTCACAGTTGCAGCGTCGATCGCAGCAGCCTTTGCTATCTCTGCTCTTTGATCAGAACATGCGCGATAGCAGAATCGACACCATCGTCGATAGCGGCGACAGAAGGACAGGCGATCCTTCGCGCATGAGCGATCGCTCTGCGTGCATCATTGCACCACGCGCCAGCGCTTCTTCCTCTTCGAGGTTCAGCCCACGCACGTGTCGATCTGTGTTGAGGTCGTAACACGCCGCTGGATCGTCCATGGAGTAGTACGCGCGACAAGCAAGCGGACGATGTGCGTAGATCCTGCAGGTACCGTCATCTGCGAGAAATGCACACGGTAGTTGCAAGGCCCAGTATCGACGTGCGATGTCGTCGAGCTGCTCTCGCAAAGACGCAGGGTCATCGGTGCGTACAGAGCCTAGCTTAGTGATCGCTTGGTTGTTGCGCTCCAGCTTGTCTTTGACGAGAAGGGCAACCGAACGGCACTTGTCTACGATCATTGCTGCCTCGGATAGGCTGACCGTGACGAGCTGGCGGCAACACCCGTTGCACGGTACCTTGCTACCGCACTGCACCGGAGCAGAGGCTACAACAGGCTTCACGTTCTCGTCGAACTGATCCACTACAGACTTCGCGTGCATTCCTAGCATGCGAAGTGATCGCTTCGCTACAGACATCAAAGACTCCTTTTCGTGCTGATAGGGATCACAATCTCAGCAGGCACCTTGCTCGACTTGGCGCACGCCTGTGCCGAACGAAGTATCGGTTCGCTCACTCGCAGCGCGTCGATACGCTTTTGGCGATTCGCAACGCGACGCTTCCACGCAGCTTCCTCTTTGCGCGACATCGTGATCGAATAGTGGTCCGCAGACTTCTGCGCCTGCAAGGCACGGTACTGGGATTGGCACGCGTCGATGATCGCGCTGAGTATGTCGGTGTTTTTGATCATCAGTCGTCACCCCGGAAGAAGTGCATAGTGACAGCAGCTGAAAACGCTTCGCTGCTCATGTCTAACAAGATGCGCATGGCCTCTTCCTCGAACTCACGATCAGGTAGATCTCGGAGTGCGTCGTCTAGCTCCTTGATTTTTGGGTCAACCCACATGTTGTGCGTTGCTACTGAGACCCCTAGCCGGTTACGGGCTCGGTGCTCGGCGCCCGAGATGTCTGTGTTGACGATCAGGTAGTATTCGAAGATCTGCTTCTTGCCAAAGAGCTTTGCTGATTGATCCATGAGCTGCGTCCAACGGTTGACACGGTAGAACGCTATCGGCACGAAGCCTTTTGCCTTCGCGATGCCTTCGTACTTGAAGATGTTGCAGGCGAGTGACCCAGCCTTGTGCACTCTCGTAGATGTGCCGCGCTGTTCGTACGCTGACGGTATACTGTGATTTGGCCACATCTTGCACAGAGCAAAGAACTGCTCGCTTGTAGGCTTCTCGAAAAGCCCGCAGTGTATGCAGTGCCGGGTCCATTGGCCCACTGTCCGTTGGCCCACTGTCACGTGCGCCTCGCTAGTACGGCGCCTTTGCGCACGCGTCCCATTGAGCAGGTATTGGCCTGCCATTGTCGATCGTGAAGTCGTTCTCCACACGTAGCCCTAGTTCGGTTGTTGCGTAGCCGAGCACCACTTCTTTCCATAGCCACTCTCCCGGATCGTTACGACGTGTGCCGCTTGATTGTCGATGCGCGTAGATGCGATCGATGTTGCAGCCGACATCTGTGCAGACGCGGAGCAGCTCTCGCACTGCTACCTTCGCTGCGTTCAACGTTTGCTCTTCTCGAGCAGTAGGCGACCGACCAGACCAGGTCGTTGCTTTTACTGAAGACTCGAGACCTGGGTAGAGACCCTCGACTTCGATTCCTACCGTCGTTGCATTCAGCTTGTTCGCTTGCCACACGTAGATCGACGGATGATTGGTGATCGCAACGAATCCCCCTCGGAACGCCATCGCGTGGCACGCCACATTGAGCCCGCGATGTGCGCGAGCTAGCTCTCGATCTCCGTCAGCACGTTTGAGCTGTGCTCTAGAGACACCAAACTCCACAGCCGTTTGGTGCAAGACGATGCCTGTGATGGTGCGCGGGTTGCGCCGCACAACCTTGCCGCGCACCTGTTTCGTTTTCGGCGGCGGGTCTGCCTGAAGTGCTCGAAGGTCATAGATTCGAACGCTTGCGAGTGTTGGGACTGATTCTTGCATTTCTAGCCTCCTACGAGGCAACCACCATACCGCACAGGCGTTCGCTCTTGCTACCCGGCGCATTCGACGCTAAGTCATGATCCATGACAAAACTTGTGATAGCGGTACTGATCTCTCTGATCTCTAGTTCAGCATTAGCAACGCTGCCTGAGGTAGAGTGGACACCTGAAGCGCGAATCACACTTGCGCGCGCTGTCGTCGCAGAGGCAGATTGGTCGACACGAGACCATGCAGCGATCGCCTGGGTGTTGAAGCGGCGGTGGGAGCAGAGGCAGAAGGTGCAGCCTCAGTGGACGTTCTTGGATCAAGTCAACGCATACTGCGCAGGCATGAAGTCAGATACAGAGCGATCTCGCTGGTTCCGCGATCTACCGGAAGACCCCTACGGCGCACCACCGGATCACTGGCCCTACAAGCGTGCTTGGAACACGTACCAAGCCGACTGGGCTCGCGTGCTGCGCTTGGTTGACGCGTGGCAAAGGGGCGCTGTACGCGATCCTTGCCGCGGCCGAGCCATGCACTGGGGGTCTTCAGAGGACAGCGAACGCCCTGCAGCCGGCAAGTGGTCGTTGGTACAGTGCGGTGCGACGCTCAACTTGTTTTGGCAGACTCCATTGCCGAGGCCAACAGCTCGTTGAACTCGACTTCAGACAGGATCTTGATTGAAGAGCCCTTGGCGTTGTACTGCTCTGCCTTCTCGCGCTTCGAGCGTTGCTCGTCTTTGGCCAGATCCCCGACCACTAGGTAGTCGGTGTCCTTGGTCACGCCGGATGGCGTACTAGCGCCAAGCGTTCGAACTAGTTCACGTGCTTCTTCGCGCTCGAGGTCAGTGAGTCGTCCTGTGAACACGATCTTCTTGCCGACGAACGGACCAGACGCCGGCCCCGCACTGTCTTCGAGCGCGACACTCTCTGTGGCCATGAACGAGAGCATAGTGACGTGATCGGCAAGGAAGGTCACGATGTCCTTCCACCGTACACCCAAGCCCTTTGCGCACGGAATGAGATCCTCATCGCCAGTAACAGCTAGCTCGAGCGCATCCTTGACGGTGCAGACCGACAAGAACTTCTCGGCTTGTGATCTACCGACGCCAGGAATGCCGAGGGCAGCGAGGAACGTGACAGACGTCATCTTGCGCTTATCGTCGCGCTCTTTGATCAACTTAGGTCCGAGGCCTTTGCCAAGAACGACGCTCGCTTCCTTGCGCGAGATGTTGTAGAGATCCTGGATGCTGTCGAGCACTTCTGCGTCGCGCAAGGATCGCACCACCTCCTCGCCCCAGCCCAGCATTCCGATCTCACGACACCAGTAGGTGATGCGACCAACGACTTGATCCTCACAGCCTTCTGTATTCAGGCAGCGTACCGTTGCCCCGTCTCGGATCAGGACCTCGCTACAGCATGGACAACGTTTCGGCGCCTTGATCTTCTTCGCACTCATGCTGTACGCAAGCATGCGCTCGACGTGCGGGATGACGCCGCCTCGTCGCGTCACTTCGACCGTGCTCGGTGTGCGCAAGTCTAACGTCTTGATCTGATCCAGGTTGTGGAGCGTCACACGCGTGACCGTCACGCCCGAGAGCTGCACTGGCTCGAGGATACCGACAGGCGAAACAGCGCCTGTCCTAGACACTTGCCACTCCACGCCGGTAAGCACAGTGGTCGACGTCTCGCCTTGCTTCTTGAGCGCAATGGCCCAGCGAGGATGGTGCGCTGTGGCTCCAAGTAGCTTGCGCTGGGCGAAGCTGTTCACTTTCACAACGATGCCGTCTGTCTCGAACGGCAGGTCGATCTCACTCATGTCTGCGACAGCGCCGGCAACGTCTGACGCAGGTACTAGAAGACGCTTGCCTACGTTGAAACCGACACCGTCGAGGAAGTCGAGCCGCATGTCTAGCGGGAACTGGTGATCGTCCTCGTCGATAGCCAGCATGTCGTAGGCAACGAAGTTCAGGCACTTCAGCAAGTAGGAGTCGAGTCGCTTCGCAAGCAGTGTGCCTGCCGCAGCGTTGCGCGGGTTGGAGGTTGAGCCTTCTGCAGCCTTCAGCTGGAAAACGTTCTGCAGCTCTGCTGACCATTGGTGCACGTCGAACAGAACTTCGCCTCGAACGATCACACGCCCTTCGATGTGGGTGTCGATCTCGTGCGGAAGTTGCATGTTGAGGACTTTCACAGTCACGTCGTCACCGACCGCTCCATCGCCGCGCGTGACAGCCGAGTGGAGTCGGCCTTCGGCGTAGATCAGCGAGAGCGACACACCGTCGTACTTGGGCGCGACAACGAACTTCCCTTTGATCGACGAAGCCCACTTCTGAACTGCCTCCACGTTGTAGGTCTTGTCCAACGAAAGCATCGGTACGTCGTGCGAGAACTTCAGGCGTGTCGCCAGTGTGCCGATTTCAAGCAAGACGCGGCTGTTGGGATTCTGCGTTCGGAGCTTCTCGATCAGCTGGTCAAACTCAGCATCGCTGATCTCTGGCTTACCTTGATCGTACAACTTCTGATGACGCCTGATTTCTTTTTCGAGCTGGTCCATCATCTGCTCCTTCTACGATCTCGAATGCCTTCTCAACGACCGACAGTAGCTGCATGAACTGCGATCGCTCCATTGAAACGATGTGCTCGTTGTTCGCAGTGCGAACGAAGACGAGCGCAGGCTTGCCTGCATACCGAGTGTCTTCCGACTCGCTCGAGTCGCGCAGTGCCTGCTTGAGCTTGTTGCGGATGGCGATCGTAGAGCCTGTCCCGCACTCCACCCAGAACGGCGTACCGCCTACGTCAGGTGCATCTGACCCCTTGCGCGACTGACCGTAGAGGCGAGCAGCCTTGGGGTACACTTCCTTGAGGCAGTTCGCACAGTTGCGCTCGTAGTCCTTGCCGCGGTTGCGGCTGCTACGACCTCGCTTCTGTAGCTCCTTCTTGCTGACCTTCTTTCGCGCCACTCTCGCCTCCGCCTAGCATACGGATCAACCCTAGCATAGCTGCATCAGGTGTTGGCGCAGAACTCACGTGGGTGCAGAGTCCGACAATGACCTGGTCCCCGTCTTCGAACATGATCACGGAAGGGGTGCCTGCCGGCAATGGCCCTGTATGCTCCCTGAGCAGTGTACGGATCTGCTCGAGCAACGCCTCGTCCATCAGTTCACACCGCTGCTACCGCTGTGGTTGCGGGCAGCATTCACGATCGCGTCGAAGTCAGCCGAATCACTCTCTGCGACTGCGTGCTTGATCTCGTTGTGGCACACAGCCAGGTGCGCAGTCGCAGCGCGGAGCGCGTTGATAGCGGCGTCAAGCGCGAGCGCCGCCTCAATGAAGTGCTCGTTTGCCGTGTGCGCAGCGAAGGTATGCATCTTCGACTCCTGCCGAAACTCTGAGAGCGTCTTAGACGTGAGCTTCGTGTTATCTTTCGCGGCGTTGATCAAGGCCAGGATCATGTCAATCTTGCTGTCGGTGCTCATTGCATCTCCTCGGCGAAGTTGGTCGCCTCTGCGATCGTCCTAAACGTATCAACCCTAAGCCAAGGCGGCTTCTCGCCGGCGCGGCTGTGCATCAGTAGGAACGGCTTACCTGCCTTTCGATCGCGCTCGTCATAGCCCTGCGCGATCCACCAATGACCGTTTGCCGAAAAAATGTCTTCCCACAGAGTGCCGCTCTCGGTCGCCTTGCGCTTCAGCCACTTGATTGTCTTCTTGGCGCTCATAGCAACAGGATCTCTTTCTCGATGTCGGCAGGGATAGACGCAGAATGCTCGTCGATCAGCTTCTCTATTGCGACGGGAGGGTGGTACGACTGGCGACCAATCGGCACGTAGCGACGTAGCGTGGCGTCAAACGAGATCAGCCTTTCGTGACTCAGCTCACGCAGAGCTTGCCGAAGCGGTGATCCGTAGGTAGTGTGGCTGCCTACGCGAGGCTTCTTGCGCCCGATCGCGCGGTTCTTGAAGACGGCTTGAGTCTTCACTGCGTCTGTGAGCGCTGGTATAGAGCCTTGGCCGTTCTCGATCAGCTCTAAGACCAAGCGCTTGAACTCGACCATCTTCATTTGGCTAGTGCCGACACGTGGCAGGACTTCTCTGCTCGGCAGCCGTAGCAGTGTGGTCCTGGGTGAAACTCAGGCTCGATGCCTTCCTGCTTGTATTCGTCTCGGATCTCGAGCGCAAGCAAGTGCACACGCCGAACCTTCTTCGCGTGTGCTCGTACCTTCTTGGCCGGTAGGAGCTTTGTGTTCCAGGCCAGCTCACCTGTCTTCAGCACGTTGATCAGCGAGAGCTTCACATCCTCGCAGTCGTTCATGAGCGAGAGACCTGTACCTAGCGTCAGCAGCTGGACACTCTCTCGCGGATCAATAGTCACAGGCTTGCCTGTCTTGAAGTCGCCCAGGTTCCAACCGTCGTTGTAGAACACGATGTCAGCGCGACCAACTACGTGTCGCCCGGCTTCAGCAACGTCGCGCTCCATTGCCTCGCCGACGAGTGTCTCGGTGTTGATCGCGATGTTCATCTCAGGTATGCCATCGAGCGGTAGCGACTTCAAATCCATCCTCGTGCAAAGATCGAGAACGTACCTCTGGCGCTTGCTCTTGATGTACTTGAGCGCTTCCTCTCGTCCGCGCTCGATCACGTACTGAAGGAACCGGTGAATGAAGATGCCGTGCCACATGCCTGGATGCATGTCGGTCTTTGGTCCGACAAAGCACGCGCTCGCAGGGCACAACTCGATCCTCCCGATGTCGTGTGGCGCCAGCGTGAAGTTCCTGAAGGTCAGGCCTGTCTTCGGTGGAGGCTGATCCTCTTCTATGATCAGCTCCTCGTCTTCCTCTTCGATCATCTACGCCTCCGTGCACGTTCTACCATGCGCAGGTAGTCTTGTGCGAGTAGGAGGACTTTCTACGACTCCTTGCGTAGTACGACAATGCGTTCTCCCCAAGGCGTCGGCGCAGGCTCAGGCAACCAAGGAGACGAGAGTAGCCAGATCACTGTGCACCAAGAAGGTCGATGATCCGGGAACCTCCCCTCAGCGTCCGTTGCGAACACAACGATGTTCGGCCGCGGCCTCATTTTCTCGATAGCCTTGAACGCAGGTCGGAAGTCTGTGCCGCCGCCTCCCTTCATCGCCGCTGCCATTTCTTTGACACTCCGCAGCTTCGACACGCCGTGCACCTCTGCGTCGCACGAGACGAAAACGACTTCGGCAACCTCACGAAGGATTGCCTGTGCCTCGGACAGCGTTGAAGCGATCTGGCTCGAGGTCATGCTCATGCTAGTGTCTTGCACGAGCGCAACAAGAGGTATCGGCGCGACGTACGACCGCACAACTGGGATACCTGGCCCGAAGCCCAGCGCGCCTTGCCTACGGCTGACGCGTGTGTAGGTGAGATCGACCTGACCGGCTTTCCACCTCGCAGCACGGATCGCTGTGGAGCGCAGCCGTTGCTGCCAGGATACCTTCGGTGGCGCAAGTTGCTCTTGGCAGTCTCGCAGCAAGCTAGCCGGAACAGAGCCAGGTTTCGTGCGCGCGTGATCGACAACAGCCATCGCCACAGCTGCCCGCATGCTCGAGAGCAGCGCTTGTCGATCAGCCGGTAGTGTCGGGCCGCTCTCGTCTGGTAGAGGGTTGCCTGCGCCAGACCCGCAACACTTCGGCTTTGGATCAGGCTTAGACCTGCTTGCCTGCAGACCGAGGAAGTAGGTCTCTGCGAGCTGCCCGTCTGGCATCCCAAAGTGCCTAGGCTGAATGTCGGTGTCTAGGATCTTGAACTTCATTGCGAGCAGGTCGTCGTTCAGCTCAGCGTCCGAAGCCCAACCCCAGAGATCTTGCGTAGCGGCGTCTGCGACACCGATTGCGTGCGCGCGTCGGTGGTGCTCGCGCCTGATGTGCTCGGCCTCGTGTACGATCGCAGTCGCACAGTCGTCAAGCGTCCACTGGCGCAAGATGATCTCCTCGTTGTAGAGCATCACACCGTCCTTCGTGACGCCGGTTCCGACGCCTTCTGGCAACGCAGAGCTGGGCCAGAAAATGAGCGCGTAGATCGCGTCTGCAAGGAACGGCGCCTTCCGCAGCGCACGCGCTCGCGCGTTCGACAGCACGAGGTTAGCCTTGCTCACAGCACGAACCCCGCAGCTTCCATTGTAGGGCGCAAACTCGCGAGCACTGACTGCGCAGTGCTACCGTCTGTCGGGCGGTACCCGTTGGACGAAGGAGACCTGGCTACCTTGCGCGCAGCCTGCATCGCAATGTCCGGCACACCTGCGTCGATCACGCCACGCAGCACACGCCAAAACGACACGAGTCTCTTCTTGCGATCGTGGCACTCAGGATCCGCAACGAGCAGCGAACAAGACGACAGGATCGCGTACGTGATGTCGAGGCGTAGTGGGTCGTGCTCAAACCCCGTGCGCCCGTCGAGCACGTCTTCGGCTTTCGGTAAGTTCAGGTTGGCGCGGTAGACCAAGAACTCCTCTGCAGCGCCGCTACCGACGAAGCCACCTAGCAGGTGCGTCTCGAGATCCTGTACACCGTGTACCACTGACGACGCGAGCGCGTAGGTCGCCATCGTCCACGTCCTACGCGACGGCCACGCGCGCGCGAGATCAGGCGAGTCGGCTGCAGGCTTCTTGTGCATCCACAGCCGCTTGAATCGGAGGAAAGTTGTGATACTCGTTCGCGCGTTGTCGAACGCGCGCGGCCACGCTTTCAGCACACGCCTTTCTTCGTTGTCGATGTTGTACTGACTTTCGACCGCCTGCGGCAGCGGATTGCGCGGATCGATTGCGTGCATCCAATCCGACCACTCGTCCAGTGATGGCGCAGTCCAGTTGATGTGGCAGAAGCGATTGGCTGCTGCCGCAGTCATCTCGTACCCACCTGATCCTTCGCCAGGGGGATTGCCTGCAGCGAGCACGCGCACGCCTGCACCCAAGTACGACGCACCGATGCGGCGATCAAGCGCGAGCCCGAGTAGCGCAGGCTGTACAGCTGGCGGTGCGTGCGGAATCTCGTCTACGAAGACGATTCCGCGGCCATCATGCCGCTCGATGTCTAGCACCCAGTCAGGCTCAGGGTACGTCATGAAGTAGCCACCGCTAGGCTTCTTCTCGGGCATCGGTGTGACGCCAAACGCGCCTTCACCGCGCTCGCCAGGTGAAAGTACTTCCAAGTGAAAGCCGTAGTCGGCAGCCACTTGCCTCACCATGTCGCTCTTCACGACGCCTGGATCGCCCCAGAACATCATCGGCAGGCCCCACCCTTTTGACGTCGGCGTAAAGAGAGCCGCCTTGATGATCCGCTTCATGTCGTCCATGCAGTATCCTCCTTTTGCAACGCGCTAGCTTTGTGCGCGCGCGCTTTTTTTAGCTGTCATCCCAGCACTTGTGTTCGCACCACGCGCAGAGGTGATCGACGACGCCGGTGTAGAACACTTTTGCGTCAGTGCTGCAGGTGCATCCTACGAGCTCCTTCTCCCACGCCAAAACGTCAGACGGTTTCTGTTCTTCCTCTACGGTGATGACGATTCGGTATCGTGCCATGCGCAACTCCTTCCCGTGCCTGTCGTAGCGACGTGCGATCACAGTCGCTTGACAAGCTGATCAAAATGTGCTAAACGCGTGGGCCCTGGCAACGAAGGCCACCCCGCTCCGATCGCCTTCCGAGCTTCGCCAGAAGCGACGGACAGGAGATGCCAGTCTCTCCTCGAAGAGGTCTTAGCGGAGCGAGGCTTTGCGAGCGACAAGCGCCGCAGGCGCTAGCGTTGGCAGAACGAGTTTGTCTGGCGCCTTCGGCGCTGCTCGCTTCGCGAGCAAAGACTTTCTTTGATCCAAAAACGACAAAAGCGCCACATCGCGTTGATGGGCGCCGTGCGGCCTGAACACGAACAACGGATCAGAACAATCCAAGCAGCCTGCGCTCGCGCTTGCAGAAGCTGCGGTACTCGCGTTCGCAGCGTAACGCCAGCTTCTCTTGTGAGTACAGCCCGAGAGATGGCGGCAGTATGACCGCAGCGTCTGGCGTCGCGCGATAAGCCGGGAAGATTTCACCTGTGAGGTGATTCGGGACGTCGAGCCAGTAGTCGACGTCTACGCGATCACCGTCTTCGGTGATGAAGGTGGCGCACTGTCTCATCGCGCCTTCACCATCGACAACGACTTGCGGCCTGACGTCAAGCGTAGCCCGCTCTTGCGGGTCTTGACCTTCACCGCCATGTCGGGGAACGGCTGGCTGTACGCGCAGCCTATCGACGACGCCTGGCTGATCGCGTATGAGTGCGATCGCGAAGGCGGTCCTACCAGCGTGCAGCCAGTGGTGTCGGCGTTCTTCGGCAGGTCGAGAAACATGTTGCCGCACCGCCATCTGGAAGCGTCGATCATGCTAGAGGGAGGCGGGATGGATGATGTTGACAGAAGCTCGAGCTTCAGGGCGAAGCCTCGCTTGGCGCTGCCGTCTACGACTTGGCCGTCGCCTGCTTGCCAGCACGACGTTGGCACGAACTCGCCTTCATCGCACTCGCCGGTTACCACTGTGTGGCTCTCCCAGGAAGAGCCGCCGCGGCCGTCGATCGTCAGCCAGAACCGAAACGTGACGTCTGTCGAGCAATGCAGTCCGACGTGGCTGGTTGATCGCTGGCCAGAGAAGATGCCTACGACCTCTTCTGGTAGCGCTGTTGGCGCAGCGCCAGCGAGGACTGTTAGCGCTACAGCTGCGAAGAGCGCACGAGTGATCATTTCTTCACCTCCTTGCAGGCGTACTTGAGTGCAGTGATTCTGCAGGCTAGCTCGTCGAGCAGAACTTCGTTGCGCGCGACGTCATGCACAGCGACGTAGCGGTGTAGAGCGTGCACTTGCTCGATCAGGGTGCGAAGCTCGTTGTCGATGCTGAACATCAGACAACCTCTCGGATCGTGTTCCGCAGACAGATGGCCCGCACGCCTTCCTCAGTGACTGACGTGATGACGTACCGGATGACTCCGCGGCCAGGTGCTCCTGGGTACACGGAGTAGAGCGACCCTGGCGCGAACGCCGACAGGTCCGTCTCGACAGGATCGAAGCCGGTGCCAGCGTCGTTGCGCTTGTACGTCCACCGGGGGATGATCAAGTCGTCTTGTCTTGGCCCCGCCATGATCGGTACGAAGACGGTGCAGTCTTCGTAGACTTCGACGGTGCAGATCATCTGGCATGGTTGTTCTTGGCGCAGGTCGTCGACGACCACAACCGTGATGTTGTCGTCGCTGTAGACGATCGCCGAAACGTCTGCGAACGCCCCCGGCACACAAACGTCGTTGGCGATCAGGTTTGCGACCCTAGCCAAGTCTCGCAAGTGGTCCCACTGGATGGGGCTGCGGTAAGGTTGCATGAAGGTCTCCTTTTCTCGGGCTTGCCCGTACGCGCGGTGCGCGTTTCGTCGCTCTGCCCTAGCGACTCGTCAGCGGGGTTAGATTTCTGGCGCAAGGTCGTCGTTTGCCTGGTAGGGATCGCGTTCAGCGCCTGCAAGCGCGTCCTTACGGGTCTGAGCGAGCTGTTCCGCAACGGCGTCTCTGATGCTGAACAGCTCTTCGAGAGAACACTTGCGGAACATGTCGCGAACTTGCCTCTCGTTGCAGAGATCCAGCAGGTTGTTGATCTCTTCGAGAGTCTCTTCGCGTTGCTCTTTTCGTACACGCACGTTCGCCATCATTCACTTCTCCTTCTCTTCCAAAGAGTTGCCTTCCTCGTCTGTGATCTCACCTTTGCGTCCTTGCAGCGCGCTACGCTCACGCAGTGTTGCGAGACCTGCGCGCAGGTTGAGGAGCCGCTCTGCGACTTCGCTCTGAAGCACGTCTCCTCCGAGGTAGGTGATCGCCACCTGCATCATGGATTCGTCGATCGTGCGAAAAGCGCCGCCTTGCTGGTGCCCGTCTAGGTAGGCTTTGCAGTAGGCCGCAGACGATGACTCGAAGCACATGTCGCGGCGGTTGTAGCCGTCAGTGAAGCCGTCGAAGTAGGCTTTGCGGAACACGCCGATGTCGATCAAGGTCATGAC
>Ga0326597_10000314_pt1 | contig 91602 bp, 93 predicted proteins | sample RVTome_12_FD_203789 | JGI IMG/M metagenome (GOLD analysis project Ga0326597, IMG submission 203789) | Soil microbial communities from uranium-contaminated site in the Upper Colorado River Basin, Wyoming, United States - RVT100D185 | ecosystem: Environmental > Terrestrial > Soil > Contaminated >...
GGCCGATGGCGCCGCCCAGGGCGGCGATACCCACGGCGATGCCGGCACCGATGGCCAGGCCAAAGGCAGCCAGTTCACCCTCGGCGGCGAAGGCCGGCGCGGCCAGGGCAACGAGGAACAGGGACAGCAGCGTGAAAAACTTCTTGTTCATGGTTCAGCCTATGCAAAGGGACATGGGTGTGTGCTAGTGCGCCGCCTCCAGCGCATCCTGAAAGTAGATGCAGGCGAGGAGCACGAACACGAAAGTCTGCAATATGGAAACGAAGATGCCCAACCCCATGAAGGGGAGAGGCAGGCCGAGAGCCACCATGGCGGTGAACATGGCCACCACCTTGTGATCCCCGGTCATGTTGCCGAAGAGCCGCACGGAGAGGGATAACGGGCGCACCAGGTGACTGATGAGCTCAATGGGAAACATCAGCGGGGCCAACCACCAGATCGGTCCCATGAACTTCTTGATGTAAGCAGGCCCGTGAGTCTTGATCCCAAGATAATGGGCCGTAAAGAAAACCATCAATGCCAGCACGACGGTAACGTTGAATTGGTCGGTAGGGGGATTGAAGCCCGGGACCAACCCGACCAGATTGTTCCCCAGGATAAAAAACGAGAAGGTGCCCAGCATGAAGAACACGCCGCGGGAGCCATGATGGATCATGCCATCGAAGAACGCCTCCATGCGCGACAGCGTCAGCGTCATGACGAATGCCATCGTCACGCGCCCATCGGGCTCCAGCATGTCGGTCTTGCGGAACCGGCGGCCACCGATCCACGCGAGCGCGATCAGGATCACGGAGATGATGGTCGCATCGATTGCCGGATGGGGATCAATCCCGTATTCCTCCAGCAGATGCGCGAAATTGCCAAAGAGAACGTGTCCCCAGGTAATGGATTGTTCCATGTTGCTCGATCGGTCCGATTGATGCCTCCCGTGGGAGGCGCTAACGCTCAGGGACGCAGCCGGGTCAGTCCCGCCACTGCGCTGGCGGCCAGCAGCGAACACACGCCGGCCAATATGCCGATAACATCGAGTTTCAGCACTGCGATGGCCACATACAGCACGGCCACAGAGACGGAGAACTTGACGGCGTAGAAGACCAGAAATGCCGGTCTGGGCCGATGCGGCTGCACGAACTGCCGCACGGCGTTTTTCGTCCAGATCAAATTCGCTCCGACAACTGCTGAACCTACCAACGCACCCAGGGCGAAGTCAAGACTCAGCGCCACGGCCCCGCCTGCCGCGATGACTATCCCGGATAGCAATTGAAGCGCCAGCAGGCGGCGAAAGGGCCGCTCATCGGGGGTGCGGATGTCCGGTTCGGTGGTCATGGCGGCGGGTGCACATCTGGGGGAGACGCCTCGTCATCCTCGTTGTCGTGGCGGTGCCGCGCCAGGCGGAAGATGCTGCGAAATCCGGCCACCATGCCGAAGAGCAGAAACACCAGCAACAGCCACGGCTCCGTGCCGAATTGCTTGTCCAGCCACTGTCCCACGAACAGCCCGATGATCACCGAAAGGCCCATCTCCAGGCCCACCGTGCTGTAACGCAGGTAGCGGTCGTAACGGCGGGATTTGCGGGCCATGGCAGCTCATGGGGTGTGGCGGCGCGGCGCGGCGGTCACAGGGTGCCCAGCACCTTATCCGCCGCGGCCGCCGTGCGCTCGATGTCCGCATCGCTGTGTGCCGTGGACATGAACCAGGCCTCGAACGGTGAAGGCGCCAGATAGATGCCCTCGGCCAGCATGCCGCGGAAGAACTTGACGAAGTGCGCCGTGTTGCTGGCGGTGGCCTCGCCGTAGTTGCGCACGGGCGCCTCGGCGAAGAACATGCCGAACATGCCGCCGAAGTGCACCGTTTGCAGGGGAATCCCCCGGGCTCTGGCGCTGTCGCGGAAGGCGCCGAGCAGTGTGTCGCAGCGCGCCGCCAGATCCGCATACAGGTCGGGCTGCTCCAGCGCCTGCAAGGTGGCGATTCCGGCCGCCATGGCCACCGGATTTCCGGAGAGCGTACCGGCCTGGTACACGGGGCCCAGGGGCGCAATGCAGGACATGATATCCCGCCGCCCGCCGTAGGCACCCACCGGAAAGCCACCGCCGATCACCTTGCCGAACACGGAGAGGTCGGGCGTGATCTCGAACAGGGACTGGGCGCCCCCGCGCGCCACACGGAAACCGGTCATCACCTCGTCGTAGATGAGCAACATGCCTTCCCGGTCACAGATGTCCCGCAGGCCCCGCAGAAATTTCAGCTCGGGCTGAATCACGCCCATGTTGCCCGGAATCGCCTCCAGGATCACCGCGGCCACCTCGCCGGGGTATTCCTCGACCAGGTCGATCACGCTTTGCAGGTCGTTGAATTCCGCCGAGAGCGTGTCCTCCACCACCTGGGGGGGAACGCCTGCCGAATCGGGCACACCCAGCGTCGTGGCCCCCGAGCCCGCCTTGACCAGCAGGGCATCCACACTGCCATGATAGCAGCCGGCGAACTTGATGATCTTGTTGCGCCCGGTGAAGCCCCGCGCCACGCGCAGCGCCCCCTGGGTAGCCTCGTTGCCCGAATTGACGAAGCGCACCAGGTCCACCGAGGGCACCGCCTCCTTGATGGCTTCGGCCAGCACTACCTCGCGCTCCGTCGGTGCGCCGAAGGACGTGCCGTCGGCCATGGCGGCGCGGCAGGCATCGAGCACCGCCGAAGGCGCATGACCCAGAATCATGGGACCCCAGGAGCCCACGTAGTCGATGTACTCGCGCCCGTCCACATCGACGATTTTCGAGCCATGGGCCCGCGCGATATACGGCGGGGTCATGCCCACGGACTTGAAGGCCCGCACGGGGCTGTTCACGCCACCCACCAGGGCGGCCTGGGCGCGCTCAAACAATGCCTCGGATTTACTCATGGTCACATCTCATTACGGGTCGGCGGCGCGGCCCTGGCAGGCTGCGCCGGCAAAACGGATGTTCCCGGCGTGTTGCCCTAGAAGTGGTATACCATGCGGGCAATGCCTTGCAGATACTGATCCTGCGTGCTGTCGGGCACGGCGTAGTCGTTCAGGCGAAAGGCGCCCTGGGCGAAGAAGCCGTTGATCTCCAGTTGCAGATGCAACTGCTTGTGGAGGCGAAAGGTCACCATGTTGTCCAGCTCATAGCCGATCTGGGAGACCTCGTCGCCGTCGCTGTCCACGATGGGCTGGTTGTAGGACAGGCTGTACAGCCCGCCCTGGTAGGCCCAGCGGGCGGCGGTGTCCGCGTTGATATCCAGAAACACGCCCACCAGCCGCGTGTTGCTGATGGAGTGACCGAGGCCGGACCCGCCATCCACCGTGTTGTCCACGCCATTGAAGTAGAGTCGGGCGCCCTGGTACGAGCCGGGCGTGATCTCGTGGTATCCGCGCAGGCCGCGCCGAAAGGCATCCCCATTCGTCGTGCTGCGCTGCTCGTCGCCGGTGGCGTTCATCAAGCGCAAGCCCACCCGCAGCCCCGCCTGGCGGTAGCCCGCCTCCAATTCCGTGGCCACGCCGGCAATGGGATGCTGCTCGGCGTTCTGGCCCCGTCCCGGCCCATAGTCCGGAAATCCGGCGAAGCCGCCCCCCGCGGGCCGGTACAGATGGTACCGCCGTGTGCCCTGGGCCGCGGTGACATCGAAGTCGGTGAAAATGGACTGCTGCTCCCAATGGATGCGCACGCCATAGTAGTTGAATTCCCGGGCATCGTAGTACATCAGGTTGCCCGCATTGTCGGTCACCTGATTTGCCGGGGCCGTGGCCGGGCTGATGGGGTCACTTGCGTCAAAGGTCGTCGGGCCCAGGTTCATTCCCAGGGGAATGTTGCGCTCGGTGTAGATGATGCGAAAGATTTCCACCTGCAGGGCATTGCGCAGCCCATTTTCCTCCGTATCCCACGCATTGAATTGCAGGGCCCAATGGTACACCCAGTCCGCGGCGGCCTCGCCGATGCGAAAGGCACCAAAAGGCATGCACCATGTGCCGGCGTTGCAGTCGAATGTCACCCCAGGCACGATCGCGTTGAAGGTCTTGCCCCGCCTGTCGCCCAGGGACAACTCGTGCTTGCCGAAGATGAAGCGTGAATTGGGATTGTAGAAGTAGAGCAGATACGCTTGGCGCGGGTTGAGGCCGATGTCCGGTTCCTCCTCCAGCCGGTTGCGCGGGTCCGTCTCCGCGTCGCGCAGGTTGGGATCATCCAGCGAGGTGGGGCGCAGGTCCAGTTCCAGGTGCATCTCCACGTCCCGGTTGAACACGGAGTTGAGGCGAAACCGGAAATCCTGGTCGTAGCGCACCCCGCGCTGATCGCGGGTCAGGTCGGCGCTGCGGTCCTCCTGCAGCCGGAACGCATAGTCGCCGCTCGCCGTCAGCCCCTGCAGGACAATCAGCTCCTCGTCGCGCTCCTCGTGGTCGCCCCGCTCCAGCGGTGTGTAATTCACCTGCGCGGGGGCCGCCGTGGGCCACCACAGCGCCAGCAGCGTCACGACGGCCAGGGCGGACAGCCAACGGAGGCGCCGGCGGTTGCCGTTCCTGACGGCACTGCTGCGACATTCGGGGAGCATGGGCATCATGGATTCGAGGGCCTCAGGGGCCGAGTCAAAGGGTTTGGTATTCCGGTTCCCACGGGAATACCGGGCGGACGCTGCCGTCATCCGTCTTTCTCAGCTTCGGCATGATGGGCACCACCTCGCGGGCGGACAGGCCCGCCACAGCCTCAGCGGCAGTGGCATACTCCCTGATCAGTTGCAGATTGACCCGCGTGGCGCCAACCAGGCTCACCTCTCCGGCCTTGTGCCGGGCCAGCACCTCCTCGGCGGTGACCCACACATGGTCCTGCACCTCCCGCTGGTCCGCTTCCGCCTGCAGCCGCGCGTCCACTTCGATCACGAAGAAGTGGGTGTCGAAGCGGATGGGGCGCGCCTCCGGGGTGATCCAGTGGGCGAAGTAGTGAAAGTGGTCGGTGGCGAGCAACAGGCCCATGTCATGCATCCAGGGCACGAAATCCAGCCTGCCCTCGTGCAGGGCATCCCGCGCTTCCCGCAACATCGCCTCCTGTGCCTGGTCCGGATGCCAATGCTCGCCGGCCGCCGTCCGGGCGAGCAGGATGCCGGCTTCCTCGAACGTCTCGCGGATCGCTGCCACGAAGAAGCCCAGCGCCTTCTCGGGGCTGCCCGCATCAGGGATCAGGGTCAGTGCGTCCTGCGGCGTCAGGCGCGGCGAGAGGGCAATCGCTTCAGCGCTGTAGTCGCTGTCTTCCAGCACACCGCCGGGAAACACAAAGGCGCCCGCGGCGAACCTGTCCTCCGCGTGTCGCTGCACCATCAACATCTCCGGGGGCCCCTGTTCACGATTGCGGATCAGGACGACGGTGGCGGCTTCTCGGGCGGGTGCGACTGGCATGGGCGGTTGACGGCAAGGGGGTGGTTGGAAGCTATGGTGTGTCGCGCGCCGGCCGGCTGTGGCGGCGCCTGCGATGCCCGCATGGCCCATGGCGCGGACTCCCGCACGCCGGGCTCGCGCGAGTGGGCCGGCAAGGGGCTATTGGGTCGGATTGATCTTGGCGCGATAGTGATCCAACTCCTTGAACAGCGCCTCGAAGGACTTGTCCACCGCCACACGCAGCTCCGCATGATTCTTGTGCGCATGCAGGGAATCCCGGAATGCCTTCAGGTTCAGCGCGCAGCCGTATTCATTGTTCTTCGCATCGTGCTGCAGGCGAATCTCCAGGTCGGCGGTGTCGGGATGATAGCGCTTCAGCCGCTCCTCCACCTTGCCGGACTTCTGTTTGATGACGTCCTCCAACTGATCGTTCACGGGGACGCTGTTCTTGATGATTTCTACGCGCATCGGCGGATACTCCACATGGGCCATCGCGTGAGCGGCCAGATTGCCGCTCCAAGCTCGGTTGAGTCCCGGCGCTACCGTGCCGGAACGGGAATCGGGGGGGCCTGTTCCAGGTGCTCTCGCACCAGCCGCCCCATTTCTTTACATCCCACGCGGTGCTTGCCCTCGGTGTAGATATCGGGCGTGCGGTGCTCGGCGAGCACCGTGGTTACCGCTTCCTGGATCAGCTCATCCACAGCCGGCAGATTCAGCGTGTAGCGGAACAGCATGCCGACGGAAAGTATGGTGGCCAGCGGATTGGCCTTGTCCTGACCGGCGATGTCGGGGGCCGAGCCGTGCACGGGCTCATAGAGCGCATGCTGCTCGCCGATGCTGGCCGATGGCAGCATGCCGATGGAGCCGGTGAGCATGGCTGCCGCATCGCTCAGAATGTCGCCGAACAGGTTGCCCGTGACGATCGTGTCGAATTGCAGGGGGTCGCGGATGAGCTGCATGGCGGCGTTGTCCACATACATATGCTCCAGGGACACATCCTGATGCTCCTGGTGTACGCGCTCAGCCACCTTGCGCCACATCACCGACACTTCCAGCACATTGGCCTTGTCCACCGAACACAGCTTGCCCCGGCGCTTGCGGGCGATGTCGAAGCCCACGCGCACGATGCGCTCCACCTCGTGCTCGGTGTAGATCATGGTGTTGCCCACCGCAGGCCCCCGAGGGGAGGTCATCTCGCCCCGCGGCTCGCCGAAGTAGATGCCGCCCGTCAGCTCGCGGATCACCATCAGGTCCGTGCCTTCCACCACGCTGCGCTTGAGGGTCGAGGCCTCCACCAGGTCGCCGTAGATCGCCGCAGGCCGCAGGTTGGCGAACAGGTCCAGCTCGGCGCGCAACCGCAGCAGCCCGCGCTCGGGGCGGTGCTTGAAGTCGATGGTGTCCCACTTGGGACCGCCCACGGCGCCCAGCAGGACCGCATCAGCGTTGCGCGCCTGCTCCAGCGATGCCTCGGGCAGGGGCGTGCCGTGCTTGTCGTATGCGCCGCCGCCGATGTCCGCTTCACTGTATTTCACGTCGAGCCCGGCCTTGCCGGCGGCCACTTCCATCACGGCCGTGGCCTGCTCGATCACCTCGGGGCCGATATGGTCCCCCGGCATGACAACGATGTGTTTGCTCATGGACTGTCCTTACTCGTGGGCGTGCGCCTGTCCTGCGCCGGCATGCGCACGTTGGCGCCGCCGCAACGTCTGCAGCGATATTGCCTGCGGACACACTGCCCGAATCAATGGGTGTCGCTCCGCGCCGCTGCGCTCATTGGCCATAGCCCATGGCGGAGAGGAAAGCGGACTTGCTCGGAAAGTTGAAGAACGGATTCTGCGCCTTTTCCTGGTGGATCGACGTGTAGGTCTGCCCCGGCGCATAGTTGTGACCGGGAAAGACCAGCGTCTGCTCATCCAGCTTCATCAGTTTCTGCGTCAGGCTATCGTACAGGTCTTCCGGATTGCTGTTGGGCAGGTCCGTGCGTCCGCACGAGCCGATGAACAGCGTGTCTCCAGAGACGAGCCGATCGTTGAGCTTGAAGCACTGGGAACCGGGCGTGTGGCCGGGCGTGTGGATGAACTCGATCTTGAACGGATCCAGCGCCAGGGTGGTGTGCTCGTCCGTCTGCACGATCTCCGACAGGGGCACCGAAAGCTTCTCCGCCTCGGTCTTGTGAATGTACACCTTGGCCGGGCACAGCTCGAGCATCTCCGCCACGCCCTCGATGTGCTGCCCCATGAAATCCCCCCCGGCATGATCCTGGTGGGAGTGGGTTATCAGCATCCCCGTGATCTTCATGTCGTCGTTCTGGGCGATCTCCAGCAGCTCCTTGACGTGCCATGCAGGATCCACGATGACCGCCTCGCGGGTCTTCAGCGAGCCCACCAGATAGACGAAATTCGCCATGGGGCCGGCCTGAATCTGGCGAAAATACAGTTCTTCCATGGGCTCACGTCCTGTGGTTGCCGGGGTTGCCGGGCATGCTCCGTGACGGCTGCCACGCCGCTTGCCGTGGGCGCAGCAAAGCGCCATCTTAAACGCTGCCCACCCGCCTTGGCAATAACGCCGCAAGTCACCCCGCAAGGCCGCCTGCACCCGGCGGTGGCGCCATTCCGGCCGGGGCGCGGCCGAGGCGGGGGCTTTTCAAGGCTCCGTGCAATCGGGTACGTAGAGCGACCCGGCCCGCGCCGCGACCCGGTGCTGCGGCGTCATCGGCCTCATGTTCAGCATATGCCCGCCGGGCGGGCGGGCCAACCTCGGCTATCAGGCACTTCCCAGCAAGAGACCCCCAATCATGAAATATCTCGAGGACTTTTCCGTCGGACAGGTGTGGGAGTTCGGCAGCTACACCGCGAGCAAGCAGGAGATCATCGATTTCGCCCGCCAGTACGACCCCCAGCCATTCCACATCGACGAGGAAGCCGCCAAGGACTCCATCTTCGGCGGAGTGATCGCCAGCGGCTGGCACACCTGCGGGATGTTCATGCGCATGCTCGTGGACAACGTGCTCAACGAGCCGGGCAATCTGGGCTCCCCGGGCATCGACGAACTGCGCTGGATCAAGCCGGTCTATCCCGGTGACACGCTCTCCGCCCGGGTGACCATCACGGAGATCATCCCCTCGCGCAGCAAGCCTGATCGGGGCGTGGTGAAGTACCACTACGAAACGTTCAACCAGAACGGTGTGCTCGTGATGACCATGCGCGGGATGGGCATGTACAAGCGCCGCCCCCAGTAAGTGGCCCGACCGTCAGGGGCTTGCGCCCCTGCCGCCTACTTCGCGCCGAGCGGGCCGCCCGTGCGTCTACTTCGCGCCGGCCTGAAATGCCTTCACGGCATCGTAGGCTTCCGCGTCCTTGCCCACGCGGATGATGGTCAGCGTCTTGATCGCGTCGCCCTGCCGAATCGCATTGACGACCGGCTGACCTTCCACCACCTCGCCGAACACCGTGTGCTTGCCGTCCAGCCAGGGCGTGGGCACATGGGTGATGAAGAACTGGCTCCCGTTGGTGCCGGGGCCCGCATTGGCCATCGAGAGCATGCCGGGCTTGTCGTGCTTCAGTTCCGTGTTGAACTCGTCCGGGAACTTGTATCCTGGGCCGCCAATGCCCTTGCCCAGCGGGTCGCCGCCCTGGATCATGAAATCGGCGATCACCCGGTGGAAGATCAGCCCGTCGTAGAAGGGCCCCTTGCCGGCCTTGCCGGATTCCGGGTTCGTGTAGGGCAGCTTGCCCTCGGCCAGACCCACAAAGTTCCCGACGGTCATGGGCGCCCGATTGAAGAAGAGCCGTGCGGTGATCTGGCCCTTGGTGGTGTCGAAGCGGGCGTACAACCCGTCGGAAAGCTCTGCCGCTGATGTCATCGTTGCTATCATCCCGAGGAAAAGTAGGGCCGCCAAGGCCCGGATACATGCGTGTTTCATCACCCCATCCATTATGGAAAGATCAGCCTGTGCCGAAACCGCCGGCGAGGCGCACAAACCTCAGCTTGCCACATCCCCCTTGCCCTGACCACGCCCGCGTCGCCGCCTGCCTCCGTGAAAGGCGCATCACCCATGCCTGACCAGCACGGCGCAACGAGCGACCCCGCCAATGCGGCGACCCCACCCCCGGCTGACCGCCGGTACGATCCGCGGTGGACGCTGGCGGCCTGCGTGTTGGGCTCCAGCATGGCCTTTATCGACGGCACCGCGGTCAATGTCTCCCTGCCCGTCATGCAGCGGGACTTCGGCGCGGCGGTCAGCGGGCTGCAATGGGTCGTGGAGGCCTATGCGCTCATGCTGGCTTCCCTGGTCGTCGTCGGCGGGGGCCTGGCCGACCGCCTGGGGGTGCGGCGCATGTTCGCCATTGGCATCGTCTGGTTCGCCGTGGCTTCCGTCGGCTGCGGCATGGCCCCCACCCTGGCGCTGCTCATCGCGGCGCGGGTGGCCCAGGGCGCCGGTGCGGCCCTGCTCATTCCCGGCTCCCTGGCCCTGCTCTCCCATGCCTACCCGGCGGCGGAACGCGGCACGGCCATCGGCAAGTGGTCCGCCTTTGCCGCCATGAACGTGGCCATGGGGCCCGTGCTGGGCGGCTGGCTGGTGGACCAGGTCTCCTGGCGGGCGGTTTTCTTCATCAATGTGCCCATGGGCGCCCTGGTGCTGCTGCTCCTGTGGCGGCGCGTGGCGCCCGTCGCGGCCCGGGGCGGAATCCGGGATCTGGACTGGGCCGGGGCGCTGCTGCTCGTGCTGGGCTTCGGCGGACTGATCTTTGGCCTGATCGAGCAGGGCAACCTGGGCTGGACCCATCCGGCCATCTGGTCGAGCCTGCTCCTGTTTCTGGTGGCCGCGCCCCTGTTCATCTGGGTCGAACGCCGGGTGGCCTCGCCCATGCTGCCCCTGCAACTCTTCCGCATACGGACGTTTCGCGGGGCCAACGGCATCACGCTGCTGCTCTACGCGGCCATGGGCGGGGCGATGTTCTTTCTGCCGCTCAACCTGATCCAGGTGCAGGGCTTCACGGCCACCCGGGCGGGGCTGGCCATCCTGCCGCTGATCCTGATCCTTTCGGTGCTGTCCCGCTGGAGCGGGGGGTTGATCGACCGCGTGCCGCCCCGCCTGCCGCTCACCCTGGGGCCGCTGCTCACGGCCGCGGGCTATCTGCTGTATCTGCGCACGGGTATCGGCGACAGCTACTGGACCACGTTCTTTCCCGCGATCGTGGTGCAGGGACTCGGCATGGCCCTCAGCGTGGCGCCGCTGACCACCGTGGCGCTGAATGCCGTGCCCGAGCGGCATGCGGGCATTGCCTCCGGCATCAACAACGGCGTCTCGCGCACGGCCTCCCTGCTCGCCATTGCTGTGCTGGGGGTGGTGGCGCTGCTGGTCTTCGAGCCGGGATTGGCCATGCAGTTGGAGGCGCTGTCCCTCCCCGATGCGCTGCGGGGGCAGGTACTGGCCCAGGCCAACCGGCTGGCAGCCATCGACCTGCCGCCCGGCGCAACGCCCGCCCAGGCCGAGGCCATCGGCCAGGCGATCAAGGAAGCCTTCGTGCGCAGCTACCACGTGGTGATGGGTCTGGCCGCCCTTTCCGCCGCCCTGGCGGCGCTGATGGCCTGGGTCACCCTGCGCGTCCCGCCGGGCCGCGAGCCCGATCTGACCGGCTAGGGCTGCAGCAGCAGCTTGCCGGTGGTGCGCCGGGATTGCAGATCGTCATGGGCCGCCGCCGCCTCGCCCAGCGGGTACACGTTGCCGATGCGCAGCTTCAGCTTGTCACGGGCCACCATCTCGAGCAGGGCCCCGGCCCGCGCCAGCAGGTCCTGGCGGGAGATGATGTGGTCGCCCAGCACCGGCTGGGCCAGGTACAGGGAACCCTCCATGCCCACCACGTTCAGGTCCGGGCGGCCGCTGGACTGGCCGTAGAGCACCATCATGCCCCGTGGCCGCAGGAGTTGCAGGCCCTTGGCAAAGGTCGTCTGGCCCACGGCGTCGTACACCACGTCCAGCTTGTCGCCGCCGGTATAGGCCAGCGCCTCCGCCACGAAGTCCTGCTCCGTGTACAGGATCACGTGATCCGCCCCGGCCCCGCGGGCCAGTTCGGCCTTCTCCGGGGTGGACACCGTGGTGATGACCCTTGCGCCCAGGGCCTTGCTCATCTGGATCATCAGCAGTCCCACGCCCCCGGCCCCGGCATGGATCAGCACCGTGTCGCCCGGTTGCAGGGGCTTGGTGTCGTGCACCAGAAAGTGGGCGCTCATGCCTTGCAGCATGGCCGCCGCGGCCGCCTGAAAGTCGATGCCTTCGGGAATGGGCACGGCGCGCTCGGCGGCCAGCAGATTGTATTCGGCGTAGGCCCCGATCTCCGGGGCGAAGCACACGCGGTCCCCCACGGCAAAGCCGCGCACGCCATCGCCCAGGGCCGTCACCACGCCGGCGCCCTCGCGGCCCAGGGTGAAGGGCAGGGGCACATCCGGATACACCCCGGCGCGCACGTAGGTGTCCTTGAAGTTCACGCCGATGGACTTCATCTCCACGAGCAGTTGTCCCGGACCGGGTTCCGGCACGGGCACATCCTCGTAGCGCATCTGATCGATACCGCCGAAGGCATGGATGCGAATGGCTTTCATGCGGGCGCTCCCTCGTTTCGCGGCATGCCGCGGCAATTGTGTGCGCGCAGGCAGGGGCATGGATTTTTGCTGCGTGATGGGTTTTGATCTCCTACCACGATTTTCCGTGGCGCGCCGCCGGCCCGCCACCCATCGATGCGCCGCCGCCCGTCTCGTGCGGCCTGGGCAGGCGCTGAATTTCGGTTCCACTCCAGGAGGCACCATGGCCTATGAGCAGATTCTCTACGATGTGTCCGACCATATCGCCACCGTCACACTCAACCGTCCGGACAAGCTCAATGCCTGGACGCGGAAGATGTACGACGAGGTGCGCGACGCCATGCTCAAGGCGGGCCAGGACGATGCGGTACGCGTGATCATCCTCACCGGCGCCGGCCGCGGCTTCTGCGCCGGGGCGGACATGGAGGACCTGAGCTCCATTGCCAACTCCAGCCCCCAGGAGACCGTGGCCACCTCCCGCGCCACCCACGTGACCAAGGCCGATCTGCCCAACCGCATCGACCTGCCGGAGGTCTACTCCCTGCGCTACACCTTCTTTCCGACCATTCCCAAGCCCATCATCGCGGCCATCAACGGCCCGGCCGCCGGGCTGGGCGTGGTGATTCCCCTCTACGCGGACATCCGTTTCGCCTCGGCCTCCGCCGTATTCACCACGGCCTTCGCCCGCCGCGGGCTGATCGCCGAGCACGGCATCGACTACATGCTCGCGCAGATCGTGGGCTTTCCCCATGCCATGGACCTGCTCATCTCGGCCCGCAAGATCAAGTCCGAAGAAGCCCTGCGCATGGGGCTGGTGAACCAGGTGTTCGATGACGAAAGCTTCATGCCCCAGGTGCGCGCCTATGCCACCGAGCTGGCCACCCAGGTCTCCCCCCGCTCCATGCGCGTGATCAAGGAGCAGCTCTACCAGACGCGCTCCCGCAGCTTCGGCGAGTCCATCCAGTTCAGCTACAACCAGGTGCTGGGCAGCCTGGAGAGCGAGGACTTCAAGGAAGGGGTGGCCCACTTCGTCGAGCGCCGCGCGCCCCACTTCACGGGGCGTTAGGGCACGCCGGGGCCTGTGCGCGGGGCTCAGGCAGCGCGGAATGCCTGGATGAAGCGTGTCCAGCCCGCGTCCTGGTCCCCAAGCTGGTTGGGGTAGTACAGGGACACGCGGGTGAGAATGCCCGCGTAGCGCTGGCGCAGCGCCCGGGCCAGGTCCGCGGGCTTGGCCACCGTCGCCACGCGCTCCACGATGTCGTCGGTGATGCGCTTGGCCATGCCGTCCCAGTCGCCGTTGCGGGCCAACTGGCTCAGCTCCTTGCCCAGTCCCTCCAGGCCCATGTGCGTGAACACGGCCCGGTAGCTGGGTGTGGAGGCGTAGAAGGAAATCTGCCGCCGCGTCTCCTCGAACATGCGGTCCATCTCCGCCTGGGTCTCGCCGGTGACGGCGAAGACCGGGCAGGACAGTTCCATGTCCCCCACGCCCTTGCCTCTGGTGCGGGCGCCCTCGTCCAGCTTGGCCAGCACGACCTCGCGCAGATACGCCACCGAGTGGAACGGATGCACATGGAATCCGTCGGCCACCTCCCCGGCGGCGCGGCACATGGTGGGATTGACCCCGGCCAGGTAGACCGGAATGTGCGGGTGGTCGATGGGCCCCGGATTGAACATGGGGTTGATCAGCTTGAACTGGTAGAATTCCCCCTCGAACGCCGGCTTGGTGCCGTTCTGAAACGTGTCCCACACGGCGCGCATGCACTGCACGAATTCCTTGATGCGCCGGGCCGGATGCTCGAAGGGCATGGAGAAGCGATGCTCCACATGGGCCCGCACCTGGGTGCCCAGCCCCAGCAGAAAGCGTCCGCCCGTCAGCCGCTGCAGGTCCCACGCGCTCATGGCCGTGCTGAACGGGCTGCGCGCAAAGGCGATGGCCAGATTGGTGCCCAGATTCACGCGGCTCGTGGCCAGTGCCGCCGGCACGATGGGGAAATAGGGGTCGCGGGAAATCTCATAGGTCCATATCCCGTCGAAGCCCAGGCGCTCGTATCGCGCCGCGTCCTGTCCGGCGGTGGTCAGGTCGATGTTCCCCATCTGCGTGTCGATTTTCACGGGTGTTTCTCTCCGTTGGTGTTCTTGCCCATGGCATTGGCGCGGCATACCGCCGGCTGGACAGGTGGCTGGATCGTCAGGGGTGCGGTGTGGGCGCAGCCGGCGGGTGATGGCCCGGCTCAGGCCGCGTGAAAGGCCGCGGTCATGGCCTGCCACGTCCCATCGGGCTGATCCCGGGGAATGGCATGGTACAGGGAGACGCGATGGAGGATGCCCGCGTACCGCTCACGAATCTTCGCGGCCACCTCGCCGGGCTTGGCCACGATGACCATGCGTTCCAGCATGCTGTCCGGCAGCTTGCTGCTCATGGCGTCCCACTCGCCCCGCCGCGCCAGCACGCTCAGCTCCTTGCCCAGTTCCTCCAGGCCGTGAAAGGCCAGCACGCGCCGGTAATTGGGCGTGGAGCCGTAGAATGCGGCCTTGCTGCGGATGGCTTCCAACTCGGTGTCCTGCGCCGCCTGGGTATCGGCGGTGACGGTGAAGATCGGGCCGGACAGCTCGATGTCCGCCGCGCTGCGGCCGCGCTTGCGGGCGCCCTCGTCCAGGTTGGCCAGCACCACTTCCCGCAGGTATTCCACCGAGTGGAACGGGTGCACGTGAAACCCATCGGCCACCTCGCCGGCCGTGCGCACCATGGTCGGGTTCACGCCGGCCAGGTGGATCGGAATGTGGGGATTGTCCAGCGGGCCGGAAATGAATGCCGGCGCGTTGAGCTTGAAGCGGTAGAACTCGCCCTCGTAGTTCGGCTGGGAATTGTTCTGAAAGCTGTCCCACACGGCCCGCACACAGTCCACATACTCGCGGATGCGCGCGGCCGGATGCTCGAAGGGCATGGAGAAGCGCCGCTCGATGTGTGCCCGCACCTGGGTGCCCAGCCCCAGGTTCATCCGACCCCCGCTCAGGTCCTGCAGGTCCCAGGCGATCTGCGCGGTGGAAAAGGGGCTGCGCGCCAGGGCGATGGCCACGTTGGTGCCCAGGGAAATGCGGGAGGTCACGCGTGCCGCGAGCGTGAGCGGCAGGTAGGGATCGTGCTTGTTCTCCCGGCTCCACAGGCCGTCGAAGCCCATGCGCTCGTAGCGTTCGGCTTCGGCCTCCATGTCCTGCAGGGGTATGTCTACGAGTTGGGCATCGATCTTCATCGGAACTCCTTGGCGGTTGCCTGCGTCTGCGCCGGCTAGCGGTTGAAGGTGCGGCTCAGAAAGTCCTGTACGGCATCGGTGAAGTGATCGTTCTTGTCGCCGGCCACCATATGTCCCGCGCCGGTGACATCCACATACTCCCCATGCGGCACCAGCTTCAGGAAATCCCGCGCCCCTTCCTCGCTCACCACGTCGCTGGCGCCTCCGCGCACGAGCAGGGTGGGCACCCGAATCTGCTGGGCCGCCTTGCGGATGCGCGCCTCGTATTCCGGATTGCCGCGGCGCGCGCCTTCCATGAAGCGCGGATCCCAGTGCCAATAGTAGCGGCCATCCTCCTTGAGCCGCAGATTCTTGTGCAGGCCGCTGACGTCCTTGGGCCGCTCCCGGTGGCGCCGGTAGGCCGCCACGGCGTCTGCCGCCTCCTCCACCGTGGCAAAGCCTTCCAGGTTGGCGCGCATGAAGGAGCGGATGCGATCCACGCCCTCCTTCTCGGCCTTGGGGGCAATGTCCACCAGCACCACGCCCCGGCACACCTCGTGCTCCGCCTCACCCACGCCCGCCATGGCGGTGGAGCCGCCCAGGGAGGCGCCGACCAGCACGGGCAGCCGGCCCAGTTGATCCACCATGCGGTACAGGTCGTCCACGTAGTGTTTCGTGTCGTAACTGCCGGTGGTTGACCAGTCGCTGTCCCCATGGCCCCGCAGATCCACCGTGATGGTGTGCCAACCCCGGTCGGCCAGGGCCCGTGCCGCGCCACCCCAGGAATGCCGTGTCTGTCCCCCGCCGTGCATGAACAGGATCGGGTCGGCGCCAGGATCGCCCCAGGCATCGGCTACCAGGGTCATGCCTTCGCTGACAGGGAACTTCATGAGGGTGGCGTCTTCGGATCGCGCTTGCTTTGCCATGGGGTCTCTCGGTGGTGGTACGGCGTTATCCGGCTGTGGTTGGCTCCCCCACCCTTGCTGCAACGCCCGGTTTCCCCCTGTGGCATCTGCCGCTTTTACCGCGATTCGCCCCGTTCGGAAAGGGCGGTTTCGCGGCGGGCGGGATGCGTCTTCGGGATTGGGCCGGCCGGGCGACTGTGTTACGGTGCCCCCATCGCCCTACGCGGCAAGCGGCAGTTGCCCTGGCGAACTTCGCCGGAGCCCGGCGTGGCGTCGTGCCCCGCGGGCTGGCAACCAACACAGGAGGACACCCATGTATGTTGGCTATTCCCCGCTGTTCCAGAACCGAGACAATGCGCGCTCGGATCTGGAGGTCTATCAGAATGAATTGCGCCTGGCCGAGATGGCCGAGCCCCTGGGCTTTGATTCGGTGTGGTCCGTGGAGCACCACTTCACCGACTACACCATGGTGCCCGACGTTGTGCAGTTCCTCAGCTACATGGCCGGCAAGACCAGCCGCGTCAAGCTGGGCTCGATGGTGGTCGTCTTGCCCTGGCATGACCCCATGCGTGTGGCGGAGCAGATTTCCATGCTGGACAATCTGTCCGGCGGGCGCATGATTCTCGGCATCGGCCGGGGCCTCGGCCGTGTGGAATATGACGGCTTCCGCCTCAACATGGGCGAGTCCCGCGAGACGTTCAGCGAGTATGCCGACATCGTGCTGAATGGCCTGGAGAACGGCTATTGCGAGAAGGACGGCAAGTTCGTCAAGCAGCCCAAGCGCGACATCCGGCCGCGCCCCTTCAAGAGCTTCAAGGGACGCACCTTTGCCGCCGCCGTCTCCCCGGAGTCCATGCCGATCATGGCCGAGCTGGGCGTGGGTCTGCTGGTGATTCCCCAGAAGCCCTGGAAGGAAGTGAAAAAGGACTTCGACGACTACCATCGCTTCTTCCGCGAGGCCAACGGCGTCGACGCCCCTTCCCCGCTCTGCGGGGGGTTCTACTACGTGGACGAGAATGCGGACCGCGCCGAGGCGATCGGCATGAAGTACATCTCCGACTACTACAAGACGGTGATCAAGCATTACGAGTTCATGGACACGCACCTGCACGGGCTCAAGGGCTACGAATTCTACAGCGGCATCTCCAAGTACCTCACCAAGCGCGGTGTGGACGGGGCCTCGGAGGACTTCGCCAAGCTGATGCCCTGGGGCACACCGGAGCAGGTGTACGACAAGTTGATGTACATCCGCACCCTGATCGGACAGGCGGGCGTGATGGGTCACTTCAGCTACGCCAACATGCCCTATGACATGGCCGAGAAGAGCCTCAAGCTATTCGCCAAGGAAGTGATGCCGGAGTTGCAAAAGGTGCCGGCGGAAAGCCCCGCTTACGCCGACGCCGAAACGGCCTGAGCGCCCGCGCGCTACAGGTCGTCGAAGCTTCCATGCCGGCCCCGCCCCGCGGCAAAGCGGCGGGCGCCGGGCTGGGCCTCCCGCTCCCGGGCGGCCTGGGCCAGGGCGGTTTCCTGGGCCAGCGCCTGATCCACGGGCAGCCCGTTTTGCCGGTAGGCGGACTGGCGGTCCGAGCGCAGGGCCGTCTGGGGAAAGGCCGCCATCTGCCGGGCCAGTTCCTGGGCCGCGGGCAGGGCCTGCCCGTCCGGTACCAGCCGCGAGGCCAGTCCGATCTCCACGGCCTCCCGTCCGCTCACCGCGCGACCCGTCAGCAGCATGTCCAGGGCCCGTCCCATGCCGATCAGGCGGGGCAGCCGCACCGTCGTTCCGTCGCTCATGGGAACGCCCCAGCGGCGCGAGAAGACCCCGAAGACCGCGCTCTCTTCCGCGATGCGCAGATCGCACCACAGGGCCAGCCCCAGCCCACCTGCGCAGGCATGGCCCGCCACGGCCGCGATGACCGGTTTGTCCAGCAGCGGCCGGGTCGGCCCATCGTCGCTGGTGGCCCAGGGCTCGTAGTCCACCCCGCCGGCAAGCTCCTTCAGGTCCGCCCCGGCGCAGAAGCTCCCGCCGTTGCCGGTCAGCACGGCCACGGCTGCCATCTCGTCCGCCGCGAAGTCCCGGAATGCCGCGGACAGGTCCCGCGCGGTCTGGCGGTCCAGGGCATTGCGCACGTGGGGACGGTCGATGCGAATGGTGGTGACGGCGTCCTGCCGCTCGACCAGGATCGTGGGCTGGCGTTGCTGGGTCATCGTTGCTCCGGCCTCATCGCTGCATTGTCTTCATCGCTGCTCCCACATCGTTGCTGTTCCAACGCCAATGTTGCTCCAAGTCAAAGCTGTTCCAGCCTCAAAGCTGTTCCAGCCTCAATGCTGTTCCTGGGCATAGGCTGGGGGGCCCTCGCCGGGGCGGGTGTTGATGCGCACCACCACGTTCAGGCCGGGCAGCATGGGCGGCAGATGCGCCTGCTCCCAGTCGATGCGCACCGGCACGCGCTGGGTCACCTTCACGTAGCTGCCGCTGGCGCTGGCGGTGGGCAGCAGGGAGAACTGGGAGACGGTGGCCTGAAACAGCGGCCCCACGCGCCCGCGCATGCGCTGACCCGCATAGGCATCGACCCAGATCGTGACGGGCTGCCCGGCCCGGACATGGGCGATCTCGTCCTCTTCCAGATTGGCCACGATCCAGGTGTGGCTCAGGTCGACAATCTGAAACAGCCCCTGCCCGGCCCGCACGTATTCGCCCGGCTCCACGCTGCGCCGCGCCACCACGCCGGCGACGGGGGCGCGAACCGTGGTGTCATCCAGGTTTGTCTGGGCCACGGCCAGTTGGGCCTCGGCCAGGGTCACGGCCGCGCGGGCCTGCTCCAGCTCGTCGGGCACCGACCCGGCGCGCAGCAGCGCCAGCTCCTTGCGGCTCACCGTGAGGCGCGAGGCTGCTTCGGCCAGATTGTCCTCGGCCGCATCCACTTCCTGGGCGGAGATGGCCTGGGCACGAGCCAGCGCGCGGGCCCGCCGCAATTCCTTGCGCCGGCGTTCATGGAGCAGCGCCGCGACGCGCACCTGGGCCTCGGCCACGGCCAGTTCCTCGGGGCGGGGTGCATGCAACAGCTCGTCCAGGCGGGCCTGGGCCTGGCGCAGATTGGCCTGACGCTGATCCCGCTCCAGGGTCAGTCGGTCCGCCTGCAAGCGCGCGAGCACGGCCCCGGCCGCTACCTGGTCACCCGCGGCGACCGTCACTTCCGCCACGCGCCCATCGACCCGCGGTGCCACAGCCACGATGGGCGCCTCGATGTGCGCATCGTCCGTGGTGACCGTGCCCCGCACCCAGCCCCACCAGTAGACGCCGTATCCCGCGCCGCCGATCAGGATCACCACGAGCAACAGCCACACGCGGCGGTTGTTGCCATGGTAGATGCGGCGCGGTCGTACGGCGTCGCCGCTCCCTTCCGTCGAAGGCGGACTACCGGGCGCTGCCGGCGCATTGGACTGCGGATCCGCTGCCATGTTCGTGTCGTCCAGGGAGGCCTTGCGGAGCGCCGCCGCCTCGCGGCGCAAGGGGCAACTCCGCAACAATGCGGCCCGTCACGCCGGCTTGCGGGGACAGGCGGCGCAAAACGAGCCGTATGGAAACACAAACCGACAAAAAATGCAGGCGGAACACCGACCCGCGGCGACCTTGACGCGACCAGGTGATCGGACGCCACGTCAGGCCGCCCGGCCGGCGACGGCTAGCGAATGGCGACCGGATTGATGATCATCTGCACCGTCCCGGCCATGCGGGCATGGCCCAGCACGAACATGAATTCCGTTGCGCCGTCCTTGGCCAGTTCACGGGTATCCATGTTTTCCAGGATGTAGATCCCGTTCTGTGCCAGCAGCGTCAAGTGGTTCTGGAAGATGGTGTCCGGTTTTTCCGGCGGCACCACGTCCAGCCCCCAGGTGTCGGCGCCGACGGCCACCACATCCAGCCCGGCCAGGTACTTGCCGCCCTCCACGCCCAGCCCGGGTTCCTGGCTGCCGAACAGCTTGTCGTTCTTGCCCAGCAGGTTCAGCCAGCCGGTGTGGAACAGCACGACATCGCCTTTGCGGATGGTCACGCCCTGTTGCCGCGCGGCCTCCTGGATCTCCTTGCTGTTGAAGGCCTGGCCCTCCTTCATGGTCTCGACACCGAAGTACTTGGCCATGTTGATCAGCACCCCGCGCGTCACGATCGGCGGGACATGCTCCAGGCCCAGCTTGCCCAGCCCGGTGATCCCGGCGAAGTCGGTGGCCTTGTGCTGGTTGTAGTACTCATGGCGCAGGCCCACATGCCCCAACCCGTCTATCTGGGAACCGATCCCGACCCAGGTATGGATAATGTCGTCGTTGTAGGTCAACTCATTGGGAAAGACGACCTTGCCCACCTGCTGCCCCGGCTGGACAATGGTGATCGAGTACGTGCGGGGCGGAAACGCCGGCGTATCGGATGCGGTGATGATGCCCAGCGCGTACACCTTGCCTGTGCGCACCAGCCCCGCCGCCTGCTTGGCCATGGCCGGTGTGAGCATGTTGACGGCGCCTAGCTGGTCGTCGGCGCCCCATTTGGACTTTGGAATGGAAGCACCCTGACCCCAGGCTGGAACAGACAGCAAAACGAGCAGCAAAGCCGCGGCAAAGAACGAACCGATGCGTGTCATGACAGTCCCCCTTGTCACTAGATTCAAGCTGCAATTAGTGAGTCCCACCCCCCAAATTCGGTAGGACGCCAGAAATCCTACAGATTCACGAAAAGTGCAAGCGCCGGCGTCGCGGCAGCCGTTCGAGCTGCCGCCGGCGGGGCCTCGGCCGGTGGGTTGCGGCGGATGCCTGTCAGGCCGCGATGCCCAGGGCGCGGCGGATGGAGGAATGAAAGTGATTCAGCCCGGCCTCGTAGCGGCCATACACCACGCGTTCCTGAGCCCCGGAGGCAAAGCCCTTCTGGATGCCGGCACCGGTGGTGAAGTCCTCGTCCAGGGTATCCATGAGCAGCTTGATGTTGGCATCCCAGTGCTTCACGGCGCGCTCATCGGCCGGCTCCTGCGGCACGAGCACGGTGATGTACATGATGCTCTCGTCGATCTTCCCGTCCTTGGGGAAGATCTGGAAGATCTCGATGTGATCCCCTTGCATGATGAACACGGTGTTCGGGAACAGGCTGTAGAGGATGGTCCCGTGGGGAATGACGTTCCACTCAGCCTCCGGTTTCTGCCGCAATTCCACGATGGATTTCTTGCAGGCGAATACCCGGTGATGCGGCCCGAAGGTCTCCAGCGCGGCCAGGTTCGGCTGGAACAGCGGCCCGATCGTGCGCTTGTGCAGGGCAGGAATGTGGTAGATTTCCCAGAACGTGTCGGAGACCAGCTTCCAGTTCATGGCGGGGGTCAGCACGCGCTGGCCATAGAGATGGTAGTTCTCCACCCCGTAGCCGGCCAGGTCCTTGGATGCGTCGCCCAGGTAATTGTCGATGTCGAAGGCGGTGCCGGGAGTGGTCTGCACCCAGATCATCCCGTGGCGTTCCGCCACGGGCAGGGGCACCAGGCCGTAATCATCGATGTTCAGGTCATCGAACCCGTACCGGTCCGGGATGCCCACCAGCTTGCCGTCCAGGTCGTAGCTCCAGGCGTGGTACGGACAGGTGAATGTCTTCTTGGTGTGGCCGCAGGGCTCCTGGGTCAGCATGGCCCCCCGGTGACGGCACACATTGATGAACGCGTTCACCCGCCCCTGGCGATTGCGCACCATCAGCACGGGGACTTCGGTATCCTGATTGACGATGTGGTCACCGGGTTCCCGCAACTGCGCGCTGAAGCCCAGCATGAGCGGGTGTTGCCGGAACAGGATCTCCTTTTCCCGCGCGAACTGCTCGGGGTTGGTGTAGGTGGAGATGTTGTTGTGCATCAGGTTGTCGGCCACGCAGGTCGTACCGGTGTCGATGTAGCCGAGGAGTTCGCGCGCGAGGGCGACTTGAGTTGCATGTTCCATGATTCCGTCAATCCATAGGGTGCATCAGCCGGTCGTGGCCGGTGTGGCGAATGGTGACCAAAGCGGCCCCTCCCTCCCCTTGACGGCACAGGCTAGCATCACCGGCCCACGACGGAAAGGCTATGCGGGCCAGCTAGCGGCCTTGCACGGCCCGCAGCCGAATGTCCGTGAGCCAGGTGGGTTCCCGCCCGCCGGGCAGCTGCACGGGCTGCCGCGCCGGCTGCAGGAGGATGCCCAGGGCCTCCAGGTTCTGCGGGTCGCCATAGAGCGTGTAGCGGCCGGGGGGAATCTCCTCGAAGACGAAGGCGCCGTCCCATTCCACCGTCGCGGCATAGGGCTCTCCGCCGTCCTCGGGCGCGAGGAGGAGCCGCAGTCCTGCCGCGGGCGACAGTGCGCCGGGCCCCTCGCCCACCACCTGACCTTCCAGGCCGCCGGAGGTTTCCACCGGGATATCCAGGGCAATCAGTTCGCCGGGCCGCGGCACCAGCGGACGCCGCTCCCATGACGGCCGATACAGGGCATCGGTGGAGTAGAGATCCAGGGCAATGGCCGACGGTGTGCGGGCGGTGAGCCCCCAGCCCTTGAAGTGGCCGTTCTCATCCGCGCGCAAGTCCTGCACACCGGGGGCGATTACCCGCGCGCCGGGGACAGGGGCCTCGTCCGGTCCGCGGAGACCGTCGCCGTTCTCGTCCACGTAGACGGTGCCCTCCACGCCGGCACGCCCGTACATGCCGGGCGGCAGGGACTCCCATCCGTCACCGCTCACGCGGAACGGGGCACTGTAGTCGAGCTGGATGTACCAGCTGCCGTCCGAACTGGCCTGGCCGCTGACGCGGATATGGTTGCGAAACCAGTATCCGAGCCCGGCGACAACCTGATCGTCCTGGTCGGTCGTGTGCGTGTAGCTGGCCCGGTAGGACCAGGGCGATTCCGCGAGAAAGTTCTTCTGCAGTTGCACCTGCGTCTGACTGGAGCTGTCGCCGACGACCGGGTCCACCTCGGTCTGTGCCAGTTCCACGCGGGACAGGGAGGTGATGCGATGGATCACGCGCAGCGTGGTGCGGTCCGTGCCGGTCGTGTCGTAGGTCGCCTCCGTGTACCGGTCCTGCTCCAGTTGCAGTGTGGCGGCCCATTGGCGGGTGAAATTGCGGTCGACAAACAGGTTCTGCTCGTTGAGCAGCCGCGTCTCCCCGAAGTCCGTCGTTCGGCTGATCAGCCGCAGATTGGTGCGGAACACATTGCCCGAGAGGGTCAATTCGGTGATGGTGTCCGCCACGTCCGCCGCGCTGAAGTTGCTCTCCCGTGTGCGGGCGGGCGGCAGGAAGTCGGGATCGTAGGTGCGCTGATCGGCCTGGATGGAAAAGAACGGCATGCCGAAATAGGCATTCCAGCGGCTGCCGCCGCTGCCACTCTCCTGATCCTGGGCCGTCTCCAGCAGCAGCACCAGGGGGTCCACGGGGCGGAACACGGCAAATGCCCCGCCATTGGTGGTCGTCGCATCCTCGAAGGGTAGCTCCTCGTAGTCTTCCACCTGCACGGCATAGCTGCCCACCGTGAGCCAGGAGAATATGCCGTAGCGCGCCTCCACGCCGGTGAATTGGGCTGCCGTGGGGCTGAGGTCTATGGCGCCGGCGCCGCCCTGAAATCCCAGTTGCCCGTCATGCATCATGGCTTCGGTCGTGGTGACCTGGCGCGTCTCGATGATCCTGCGCCCGTCCGGCGTGAAGATGTGTACCTCAAAGGGTGTCGTCGTCTGGGTCAGCGGCACGTTGTCGAACCGGTAGAAACCCGTCTGGTCCGTCGTGGTGAACCCGACCAGTGTGCCGTTGCGGTACAGGTCCACCTCCGATCCCGGCGGCGCGGAGCCGATGAGGGCGGTGCGCCCGTAGCGGAAGGGCTGCCCGCCCGTGAAGAACGATACGCCGCGATAGGTGATCGTATCCAGCACCAGGGGGGAGAAGACGGTGAAGGTATCCCCGAATGTCAGCTCCGAGGTCTGCAGCACGTTGTAATAGCTCAGGCGGATGCGGCTCAGCTCCGGGTCCCGCGTGGTGCCGTCCACATTGGTCCAGTTGAGGGTGTAGTCCAGGTCCCCCTTGAATACCCGATGCACGCCTTCCAGTGTGCCGCGGTATTCCGAGGCCACATCCTGCCCCTCCCGCGCCAGCGCGGAGGCCCGGAACATGCCCGGATCGAACCAGGGTTGCTACCGCTCCAGTTCCGCTGCCGTGTACTGGCTTTGCCCGGTACCCGCCTGCGCCCGGCGCAGCTCGCGCAGGCGGCGCTCCTCGCTGGGCAGCACATAATCCGTCACAACGGACAGCTCCACCGCGTCCTCGCGCCAGGTGACGGTGAAGGGAAACCAGCGCGACAGTTCCGCGTACACGACGTACAGGTCCTGGCGATAGACCAGGATGTTCAAGGGGTCGAGCACAAGGGTCTGCTCGCCCAGCTCCACCCGCATTCGGTTGAGATGCAGGCCAAAGGAGGTGCGGCCATCGGGCAATACGCCCAGCACGGACTGCAGCCCCGCGTCGAAGCGCAGGTTCAACTCGAGCGCGCCCATGAGCTGATTGAAGTTGACGAACGGGCGGCCATCCTCGTCAATGATGGCGCTGAGGTAGGGAATCGGCGGACGGTTGTTGACCTGGAGCTGGACGAAGCCCACATCCTGGGGTTGCTGCGCCCACAGCGGCGCAGCCAGCGTCAGCCACGTGACCAGCAGCAGCAGCCGCCGCAGCCCGCCGTTCAGCCGCCGCTGCCGGTGACGGTGACCGGATGTTCGGCCTCGAACAGCACACCGTCGCGCCAGGTGGCGCGGCTCTGGATGATGTATTTGCCCGGTGGCGGCAGCTTGAAGTCCACGTTGACCGGCGCATGGCCGTCCCGGTGGACTACCGCACGCACGGTCTCGCGGGACACGGTCGTTCCATTCTCCGCGACAAGCAGGCATTCCAACGCCACCTGGACATGGGTGTTGCCGCTGTTGGTGATGCGACCCTGCCATCTAAGCTGCTGCTCCGCCTGACTGGTGCGCTGGTCATGCAGCGACAGATCCACGTTGGCATCGCCCACCATGCCATACATCGTGACGCCGATGCGGGTCAGCAGGTCGACGCGAAAGCCCGTGGTAATGCTGTTCGTGCCGCGTTCCTGGGGTGGGCCGGGCAATTCCTCAAAAAACACCACCGCGCGATACTCACCGGGCGCCAATTCCTCCGGCGCCCGTACGGTAAAGCGCACGACTCGCTTTTGTAGCGGCTCCAGCGATACCCGGCGCGGATAGATCACCAGCCAGGGCACCATGCTGAAGGGGTGCTGCCCCACTTCCTGCGGGCTGTTGTCCTCGTCATAGGCCACGAAATTGGCGTAGATGCGCAGCCGCAGCCGCTGGTCCGTCGTGTTCGTAATCGTGAAGGAGTCCGTGTAGCGGCCCTTCAGGTCAAATTCGTACCGTGCCGGTGAGATGCGGAAGGACGCGGCATCGGCCAAGGTTGGTGTGCCGACGGCAATGGCCAGTCCCAGTGCGGCAAGCAGGCCGCAGGCAAGTCGCGGAAACAGACGTGACACCATGGCTCCGGAAGACGGACAGGGGGAACTCTCGTCGCAGCGCGACGGCGCTGCAGGCACCTTGGGCACTACTTATAGTCCACGGTTAGTACAGAGGTTCCGGAAAAAAGACCATAGCTTGTCACCCCGCCTGGATTCGGAATTGTGACCTCGCCACCCACATAGATCGTGAGCTGTCCATTGCCATCGAGACGGATATTCCCCTGCAACGGATCCGCGTCCGGCTTCACCGTCAGCGTATCGGTGCCGTTGGTGATGGTGACGTTCTTGTCGACATCGATCGTAATCCGCGCGTTGGCGTCCCCTTGCACCAGGTAGCGCCCGGAATACGCACCCGTGCACGCAGCGGCTCCCGGCAGATCCGCCGCCGCCACCGTGTACTTGGTACCGGGCACCGAATCGCAGAAACCGAAATTCAGGTCCCGCACCTTGGTCAATGTGATGGGTAAGACCTGCGCCTCGGCGACGGAAGCGCAGACCATGAGTGCCAAGCCTCCCAGGATCAAGACTGCCCAATGCCGAAACATGGCCCCCAGATGGCTAGATCGATTTCCCAATCCGCCGGCGCTATTGATAGATCAGCGTCAGCGTTTCCGAGCCGGTGTAGCTCCCGGCCACGGCAGCCGTTACATCCACCGAACCACCCACGTAGAACACGTCCGTACCAGCGCTGAACGTGTGGGTCGCCGACTGGGGTGTCAGGGTCACCGTCAGGTTATTCGTGCCGTCTGTGATGATTGTCGTGGCCGCCAGGGTCACATTCGCTACGGCGGTGGCTTCGCCGGTCAGGTCAAAGGTCGCGGCCTGCGCCGTCACACCCGCGGAATGCGGTCCCGCATTGGCGTTCACTGTCTGCACGCCCGCGCCCGCTTCCACCGTACCGAAGTTCAGGGCGGCGGTGTTGGTTACGCTAATGGGCTGCCGCACGGTCATCAACACACTGAACGTATCCGACGCTGCCCAGGCGACCCCTGCGCCGATCAGCAACGCAACGCTGACAATTGTCAATTTTTTCAACATGGTCGTCTACTCCCCGTCTCGTCGTATAGCGGCGTGATGCTGTACATCCACATCACCAAAAGCAACTCTTCTTACTGTCAATTTAACAATAGTTTCATGTGAGAATTATGAATTTTCGGCTCGCGGTATAAGATATTTTCACTCAAATTGTGAAGACAATGTGAAAATGGCAAAAACATCCACTCTGAAACATTCCGCCGGCTGTCTCGCAGTGATCGGCGTAGCGCCGGTTCACTGGTGCAATCCGTCGCTTTTTAGACGAGTCACAATGCAAGTGCGCGGCCAACTGATGTGCAAATGAGCGGCCGACGGGCAATGCGCGGGAGGCGTGGGTGTCGCGAATCAGGGCAGGCGCCGCCCAGCGCATACATGCGCCCCGCTGCCGAGAATGGTACAGTGCGGCCACCCTGAGCAGCCACGGGAGGGGCCATGATTGACGCGGACACCATCAAGCGTATTCCCCGCTTCGCGGACCTCACGCCGCAGGCCCGCGATATGCTGTGCCGCCATGCGTCCGTGCGCACTTACGAGCAGGGGATGCCCATCTTTATCGAAGGTGACCCCTGCGAGTTTCTGTATGTTGTGCTGGAAGGGGAAGTGCGCATCGCCAAGCTGCTGGAAAGCGGCCGGGAAGTGATCATGGATTTCATCTGGCCGGGGGAATCCTTCGGCGAAGTGGCGCTGATGGATGGCGACGGCTTTCCCGCCAACGCCACGGCCAAGCAGCCGACCCGCGTCATCCTGCTGCCCCGGGACATCTATCTGCGAATGCTCAAGGAATGTCCGGAGGTGGCCCGCTCCATCATCCGCGATCTGCTGCTGCGCATGCGTGCGCTCAGCGGGCGCGTGGAGGTGCTCAGCGAGGCCGGTGTGCGCTCGCGCATCGCGCACCTGCTGCTGGCCTATGCCCGGGACTTCGGGGTGGAAGGAGACGGTGGGCGCATGTTGCCCATTCGGCTCAGCCGCAACGAGATCGCCGCCATGGTGGGAGCCCGCGTGGAGACGGTGATCCGCATCATGAGCCAGTGGCACAAGGACGACATCCTGCACACCGTTGAGCGTGGGTTTCTCATCTCCGATGCCTCGGGGCTCGAGGCGATTGTGGCGGATGAAGACTAGAAGCCATCTCGCAACGGCAGGTCGCGGGCGTGAGATTCCCCCGAGCCCCCTGTGCGGCACGACAACCCAAGGCACTGGTCATGCCTGGCATGTGAAGACATGGCCGCATGTGGTGCCAGGGGCCCTTGGCGGGATGCGTCTCCAGGAACGGATAGGGCAGCGCCCCACCAAGACTCTCCGGCAGTCATATTCGAGGCAGCTGCTGGGCGCTAGGTCGGCGGGGCGGCCGCGATGTCCAGCGTCCAATGATCCGGCCCCACATGCTCCACGGCCAGCAGAAAGCCCTGGCGCTCCAGCTGGCGAATCAACGGCTTGGGCTGGAAAATCGCGTGAACGATCAGCCGGTCCTCCGCGCTGATCTGCTGAACGCAGGACATGATTTCCCGATATGGCTCGCCCCCCGATTCCAGGAGCGGCCGCACATCCAGATGGGTCGTGGCGCCCTCATGCCAAAATGCTATCAGGGGACTGTCGCCGTGCCATTCGATCATGGTGCCCCTCCGCTGCCCGTCGCTGGATTGGCTGCATGCCGGCCACGGCAGGACCCCCGCCGTTGTCGTTATCCGTTACGGATTGCACGATAGCGCGGAAGCGCCGCGGCCGCGTATGACTTTGGTCATATGACCAGTGGAATATCCGGGCGGTGCTGCGCGCCCCGGCGTGGGGCCGGGCTACTTGGCCAGAAAGCTGCGCCCGATGAGCTGGCGGTGAATCTGATTGGTGCCCTCCCAGATCTGGGTGATCTTGGCGTCCCGCATCAGCCGCTCCACGCGGAAGTCCTTGCAGTAGCCATAGCCGCCGTGCAGCTGCACAGCCTCCGTGGTGATGCGCATGGCCGCATCCGAGGCCCGCAGCTTGAGCATGGAGGCCTCCAGCCCGAAGTCCTCCTCGCCTGCGTCCACCAGGCGCCCCACATGCCACAGCCACGACTCGCACAGGGCCAGTTCCGTCGCCAGATCGGCCAGCAGGAACTGGATGCCCTGAAACTCCACGATGCGCCGCCCCGACTGCTCCCGCGCGTTGATGTAGGCCACGGCGTCCTCGAAGGCCGCGCGCGCAATGCCCAGGGCATGGGCCGCAATGCTGGGGCGGGACTTGTTCAGCGAGCCCAGCAGCAGCCGCAGGCCCTCCCCCGGCTCCCCCATCAGGTTCTCCCGGGGCACCCGGCAGTCCTCGAAGGACAGCGCCACCGTGCTCGACGCGCGAATGCCCAGCTTCTCCTCCTTGCGCAGCACGGTCAGCCCCGGCGTGCCCTTTTCCATCAGCACGGCGGAGATGGCGCGCTTGTCATCGTCGATCTCGCTCCATTTGCCGAAGATCAGGTACACGTCGGCCACGTCGCCGGTGGTGATGAAGGTCTTGTTGCCGCTGATGACGATCTCGTCCCCGTCCGGGCGCAGCCGCGTCTGCATGCCCGTCGCGTCCGAGCCCGCGGTGGGCTCCGTAATGCACAGGGCCCCCATGCCACCCGCCGCGATGCGGGGCAGCAACCGCTGCTTCTGCTCCTGGGAGCCGAAGTCGATCAGCGGCTTCATGGCGTGAAAGGTGCCCGACCAGCAGATGCCCGTGGCCGCGCAGGCCTTGGCCAGTTCCCGCGCGCAAGCCAGATACGCCAGGTACGAGACGGGTGCCCCGCCATAGGCTTCGGGCACGAACATGGCGTTCATGCCCAGCGCGTTGATGTCCGCCATGTTGTCCCAGGGAAACTCGGCGGTGGCGTCGTAGTGCTCGGCCCGTGGCGCAATCTTGTCGCGGGTCATGGCGCGCACGCTGTCCAGCAGCATGCGCTCCTCGTCGTTGAGCCCGATCGCGGCATCCAGGTGATCAAAGAGCTTCATGCACGCGCCTGCGTCTGGGGTTGTGGCCCGCCTGGGGCCAGGAATGTCCCGCCGGATCAGTTGGCCATGCCCTGGCCACCGTCGATATAGATGGTCTCGCCGGTCAAGGACGGCATGTCCTCGGCCAGCAGCGCCCCGATCAGCCGGGCCACCTCGATGGGCTGGCCGGGCTTGCCGATGGGAATGCGCTTGGCCAGCGCCTGCTTGATGGATGGCTGATTCAGGAAATCCCGGTTCAGGTCGGTCTCCACGAATCCCGGCGCCACATTGATCACGCGGATACCCTGCCGGGCCCATTCCACGGCCAGCACGCGCGTCAGCGCGCCCAGCCCTGCCTTGGCCGAACAGTAGGCCGCGCTGCGCGGCGTGCCCAGCTTGTCGAAGAAGGAGCCCATGTTGATGATGATGCCCCCGCCGTTCTCCACGAAGTACGGATAGGCCTCCCGGCATAGCCGGAAGGGCGCCGTGAGATTCGTGGCGATCACAGCCTCCCATTCCTCGGTGGGAAAGGTGTGCGTGTCCACGGACACGTGAAACCCGGCGTTGTTGATCAGCCCGTGTAGCGGCCCTTGGCGCTTGGTGATGTCCGCCAGCACGCCCTTGACCATCGCCTCCTCCAGCACGTCGCAGGTGTAGGGCACCAGCCGGGCGCGCGTCGCCTCATCCAGCCCGTCCTCCTCAGGTGGCAGCCCGCCGCGGGAGAGGCAGGCGATGGAAAAGCCGCGCCGCGCCAGCTCGATGGCCACCGCCTTGCCGATGCCACGGCTGGTGCCCGTGATGGCCACCACACGATCCTGTCCGGGAAGTTCCGCCATGGCTACTTGTCCTTGAACGCGGCTTTGCGTTTCTCGATGAAGGCGCTCATGCCCTCCACGGCGTCCTCGGTCTGAAAGGAGAGCGTGGACAGGTCCGCCTCGATCTTCAGCCCCTCCTGGATCGGGTTGTCCAGCGCCCGGCTCACCGCCTCCCGCGCAAAACGCAGCACGGGGAGCCCGTAGCCGGTGAACTCCCGGGCAAAGGCCTTGCCGGCCTCCAGGGGGTCACCCTCGATGAGCCGGTTGACCAGCCCGATGCGCAACGCCTCCTCGGCATCCACGGTGCGCCCCGTCATCACCATCTCCAGGGCCCGCGCCTCGCCCACCACGCGGGGCAGGCGCTGGGTGCCGCCATAGCCGGGCACCAGGCCCAGCTTGATCTCCGGCAGGCCCAGCTTGGCGTTGGCCGTGCCCAGGCGGAAGGTGCAGGCCAGCGCCAGCTCCAGCCCGCCACCGAAGGCATAGCCGTTGATGATGGCCACCGAGGGCATGGGCAGGCGGTCGAGCTTGGCAAAGGTGGCCTGGCCCTGCTGGGTGCCCTGCCGTTGGGCCACCAGGTCGCGGCCCACCAGCTCCTTCACGTCCGCACCGGCGCTGAAGGCCTTGTCGCCTTCCCCGGTGATCAGCAGTGCGCGCGCATCGCTGGCCGCCACCTCGTCGAACAGGCCGGAGAATTCCCGCACGATCGCAAAGCTCAGCGCATTCAGCGCCTGCGGCCGCCGGATGGTGATCAGGGCGCATTCATCGACGCGCGTCAGTTCCAGGTCCATCGCCTGCTCCTCGGGAGGTGTCAGCTGCCCGCGCCACTGATCCGCGGCGCGGGCGACTGTAGACATTAGAAATGCCTGCCGGGGGTGTCAACCATCGCTCCGGCGGCGTGCCCGGCCGCTCACGCCGGCTCGATCGCCCCGCGTTCGATGACGTGCACCGCGTCCAGCAGATGCGCCACGTGCACCTGGTTGGACTCGGCGAGCAGGATGGTCAGCCCTTCCCCGCGCACCCGGCCCAGCACCTCGGCCAGCCGCCGCGCCAGGGCCGGGGCCAGCCCTTCGAAAGGCTCGTCCAGCAGCAGCAGCCGCGAGCCGATCATCAGCGCCCGCGCCAGGGCCACCAGCTTGCCCTGGCCCCCGCTCAGCTGCGCCGCCTGGCGCCCCGCCAGGACCCGCACCTCGGGCATGAGCGCGTAGACCCAGTCCAGCCGCGCATCCCAGTCCGCCAGGCCCATCGCCCAGACCGGCAGCAGAATGTTCTCCTGGGCGGAAAAGGAGGGTACCAGGCGCCGGTCCTCGGGCATGTAGCCCAGGCCCAGGTGGGCCCGGCGATGGGCCGGCACCGCGCCCAGCGCCTCGCCGGCCAAGCGCACCTGTCCGCTGTGCGTGGGCAGCAGTCCCATGATGCTGCGCAAGAGCGTGGTCTTGCCCGCCCCGTTGCGCCCGATCACGCCGCACAGGGTGCCCGCCGGCACGGTCAGGTCGACGTGGCGCAGCACGGTGGCATGGCCGATCTCCACCCGCAGGCGCTCAACGCTCAGCATCGGCTTGCTCCCCGTTGGCTCCCGGCTCGCCGAGCACCAGCTCCCGCACGGTGGGATCCTGGAGCACGGTGCCGGGCGCGTCGTCGGCAATGATGCCCCCATCGTAAAAGGCCAGCACCCGCTGGGCATGCCGCGCCACGATGTCCATGTCGTGCTCCACGAACAGCACCGTCACCCCTTCCTCGCGCAGGGCCGCCATCACGATGTCCATGATGTCGTGCTTTTCCGCCACGCTGACGCCGCTGGTCGGCTCGTCCAGGAGCAGTAACCGGGGCTTGCGCGCCGCCGCCATGGCGATGTCCAGCAGTTTGCGCATGCCCTGGGGCAGCAGCCCCGCCGCCTGGCTGCGGTGCCCGTCCAGCTGGTAGCGCTGCAGCAGCGTCTCGGCCGCTTCCTGGAGCGCCGGGCGGTGCAGGGGCCGCCACAGCGCCCGCGGCGTGGCGGGAATGACGCCGAGCGAGATCAGCAGATTGTCCCGCACACTGGCCGATGGAAATACCTGGGGCACCTGAAACGAGCGGCAGATGCCCAGCCGCGTGATCTGCCGGGGGCGCAGCCCGGTGATGTCCCGGTCGGCGAAGCGAATGTGCCCCCGCTCCGGTGTCAGATAGCCCGTGACCATGTTCACGAACGTGGTCTTGCCCGCCCCGTTGGCACCGATGATGCCCACCACCTCGTCCCGCGCCACGCGCAGGGACACGTTGCGCGCCGCCACCACCGAGCCGAAGTGCCGGGTGAGGCCGATCGTCTGCAACAGGGGCATCTCAGGCCTCCCCGCCGCGCCACCGCCGGGCCAGCGACCACAGCCCGTTCGGCAGAAACAGGATCAGCAGCAGGAGCACCACGCCCAGGATGAGCTGCCAGGTGAAAGGCGCATACTGCATGGCGAAGCTGCGCACCACCTCGAACAGCAGCGCCCCCAGAAAGGGGGCGGCCACATGGCCCGTGCCCGCCAGAATCGTGATGAAGACAAACTCCCCGGAGACCGTCCAGTACACCAGGGCAGGATCCACATGCCCCACGGCCATCGCCGTGATGGCTCCCCCCGCGCCGGCCAGCGCGCCGGCCGCCACATATTGCGCATAGATCACCTGAAACACGGAGACGCCCAAGTATTCCACCCGCAGCTCGCTGTCCCGCACCGCCCCGGCCAGGTGCCCCAGCGTGGCGCGCAGCAGCCGGTGCACCAGCAGCGCTGCCCCGCAGGCCACCACCGCCGCAAGGGCGTATAGCGCCAGCGTCCCGTGGGCCGGTGACAGGGCCATGCCGGCGAAGCTCACCGGCGGTACGCCGAAGCCGTCGCTGCTGCCCAGCAGGTCCGACTTCACCAGCAGCCCGTACAGGATCATGGAGAAGGCCAGGGAGAGCATGGCGAAAAAGATCTCCCGGTAGCGCGCGATCAGCAGGCCCAGCAGCGCCGCAATGGCCGTGGCCGCCAGCGTGCCCAGCGCGGTCAGCGCCAGCGCATCGTGCAGCCCCCACCACAGCCCGGCCAGCCCCACCGTGTAGCCGCCGATACCGAAGTACAGCGCCTGCCCAAAGGAGACCAGCCCCAGCCGCCACAGCAGCAGCAGCCCCAGCACCACCAGACCCTTGCTCAGCGCAACGATGCCCAGAAAGGCCGCCCAGCCCGGCAGCACGAAGCCCAACAGCCCCAGCACCACCAGGGCCAGCAGCAATCCCTTGTTCGTATGGTTGTGGCCGTCCGTCACAGGTGCCTCGCCATCAGATGCGCCGCCCCTCCGCCGGGCTGAACAGGCCATGGGGCCGCACCGCCAGCACGGCGGCCATGACCCCGTAAATGACGAACAGCTCCACCTCGGGCAGCAGGTGCACCGCCGCCGCCCGGCTCAGCCCCACGATGACCGCGCCCACGGCTGCGCCGGGAATGCTGCCCATGCCGCCCGTCGCCACCACGGCGAAGGCCAGCACGATCACCTCCACGCCGATGCCCGGTGTGACGGAAATCTGCGGCGCCGTCAGTGCCCCGCCCAGCGCCCCGAGCATGGCGCCCAACACGAAGGTGCCGGTATGGAAGCGGGACACGTCGATGCCCACGAGCCGCGCCAGTTCCGGATCATGAATCACCGCCACCCGCAGCTTGCCGCGTCGCGTGTGCTGCAGCCCCCACCACAGGGCCAGCCCCAGCAGCACGGCCAGCCCGATCAGGCTCAGGTCATAGGTGGCGAAAATCAGCACGCCGGCCTCCAGGTTGCCCAGCGCCGCATAAGGCTGAAAGGCCAGGTAGGCGTCGCTGCCCCAGATCAGGCGCAGCACGTCCTCCAGGATCAGAAAGGCGGCGTAGGTGACCAGCAGAATGATGATCTCGTCGCGGCCATGCAGGCGGCGCAGCAGCCCGCGTTCCAGCAGCAGGCCCAGCACCAGGCCCACGCCCAGGGCGGCGGCGGGGAGCAAGAGCAGACTCCCCGCGGGGGGAAAGCCCGTGGCGGCATAGGCGCCCACCAGGGATGCCGCCGCATAGGCGCCAAAGGCGTACAGGCTGCCATGGGCCACATTGAGAATCCTCATCACGCCGAAGATCAGCGTGAGCCCCACGGCCACCACGAATAGCCAGGACGCATACACCAGACCGTCAACCAGGATGGCGAGCAGGGTGTACATGGGGTGTTCCGTGGCTTGGCCGGGTGTCCGCGGCGGGCGTCGCGCGGGCTGTCAGGCTGACGGCGGGCAGCGGCCGGACGGCCCTGTCCGGCACGGCCGCCATCTACTCACACTGGGCGCCCGGCATGCCCTGCTGTAACCAGTCCTGACTCTTCACGCCTTCCGGCGGATTGACGCAGGCCGCGGCGAAGTGCTCCACATCGACGAATGTGCCCTGCTTGGCGGCCGCATCCCACTGATAGATGCCGTAGGCATGGCCGGTCACCGCCTGATGTCCCTTGCCCAGCGCCATGCGCACCTCGCCGCCGGGGGACGCGAAGGTGAGATGTTTCAGCGCGTCGATGGCCTGCTCCGTGGTGGGGAAGCTGCCGCCCCGCGCCGCCGCGGCCTTCTCATAGGCCGCCTTGAGGGCCAGCACCGACTGGGCCATCACATAGGCGGGATACACGGCGGGCACCCCGTAGCGCTGCTGGTGCTCCTCGCGGAACCACCGGTTCAGTGCCGTGTCCGGGGCGAACAGCCCGTAGGGCCCCTCGGCCCCCATGATGACGCCATTGGGCAGCTTCTCGCCCAGCCGGAACATGGAATTCTCCGCCGCGGTGAACAGCAGCGTGGTGCGCTGCGCCAGGCCGCGGGCGCCGGCCTGCAGAATGAACGATTCGAAGTCCGCGCCCCAGAAGCTGGAATGCACCAGGTCCGAGCGGCTGACCAGCAGCGCGGAGATTTCCGAACTGTATTGTCCGGCAAACAGCTTGGGAAACTGCTCCGTGGTGAGCTGCACCGCCGGCAGCAGGTGCCGCAGCGCCAGTGTGAAGTCGCCCCAGGAATCCTTGCCCCAGGAATAGTTCTGGTTGATCCCGCCGACCCGCTTGATGTCCGGCATGCGCCGCGCCACATAGCGCGCCGCCGCCACGCTGTCCGCCGTGGCGTGGGTCTTGGTGCGGAACACGTAGCGGTATTCACCCTCCTCGAAGATGCGCGGGGTGCCGCAGATGCTGAAGATGGTCAGCGTCTTCAGCTCCTCGGCGACCGGCGCCACGCCCAGGCAACTGCCCGAGGAGACGAAGCCCATCACGGCATGCACGTCCTGCCGCTGCACCAGATTGCGGAATTCGGTCACCACCTGGGCCGTGCCGCCGGACTCGTCCACGTACACCGGCTCGATGCGCGCCCCCGCGATTCCCTTGCTGGCATAGGGCGCGGGCACGGTGCCCGCATTGAGGGCGTCGATGACGATCTCCGACCCGTTGCGGGCAGGAATGCCGAAGGTGCCCGCGGCGCCGCCGGTGAAGAAGCCCACGATGCCTATCTTCAGGGTCTCCGCCGCCAGGGTGCCCCCGGCGGAAAGGCACGACATCGCCGCCAGGCACAGCGCCGCGGACAGATGGCGGGTGAATCTGGGGTGTGTGTGCCACAGGGCGCGCCGCCGCAGGAGGGGGGAAAGCGGGAAGCGTCGCATCATCGGGTGTCTCCAGGTGTCTGGGTCTCGCATCGTGTGCCACGGCGGCATGGCCGTGGGGCCGTCCATTGCCCCGCGCCATGCCCCCTTGCGGGTGGCGACCGGGACTCCGCTTCGGACCCTAAACCGGTTTCGCGCCGTGGCACAAGCCGGCCCCGGCGTCCGCACAGCCCCGGCCGGGCGGCTATTGCGACATTCAGCCTGATGCACGCAGCAGTCCGCGCAGTGCAAGCCATTGCCGGGGGTTGCCCGTCTCCCCTGTGCCTGCCGGCAAGTGATGAAGCCCGTGGGGGCCGCACGGGATGCGATACACCGTACAAGCACGGCTCATCCCGTGATGGACAGGCTGACCGTCAGATCCAGCGCAGCCAGCGCAGCATGATCAGCTCGCCAGTGGCCAGCCCCGCGATGATCAGCAGCACCACGCCGAAGCCGAAGGGCGAATCCGCCCCCGGAATGCCGCCCACGTTGATGCCCAGCAGGCCCGTGATGAAGCTCAGGGGCAGCAGGATCGTCGCCACCACCGTGAGCAGGTACATGGTGCGGTTCATGCGGGCCGCCAGGCGGCTGTAGAGCTCGTCATACACCACTGCCGTGCGGTCGCGCGACGCCGTCAATTCCTCCACACAGCGGGTGATGGCGTCCACCGTCTCGTGCAGCAGTTCGCGGTTGTCCTGGGTCAGCCACGGAATGGGTTCCCGCTCCAGGCCGCGCAATAGCTCCTGCTGTGGGGCGATGTAGCGCCGCAGAATGATCGCAATGCGGCGCACTTCCGTGAGGCGAGGGTTGGCATGGTAATCCGTCGAGACGGCTACCTGCTCCTCCAGTTCCCCCACGGCATCGGCCAGATCCTCCACCACCGGCACCATGTGCTGCGTCAGCCGATCCGCCAGATACACGAGGAATTGACCCGGCCCGCTGGGGCCATAGTTCTCCAGGAGCGCCCGGCGGATGTCCTCGATGGAGCGCACATGATAGCGCCGCAGCGAGATGATGCGGTGTTCCTCGATCCACAGGCGCACACTGACCATGTCCTCCGTATCGGCGCCGGGGTTCAGGTTCACGCCACGCAGATTGACCAGCAGCCCCTCGGGCAGGCGCGTGTATCGCGGCCGGGTCTCCTCGGCCAGCAGGGCATCACAGATGAACTCGTCCAGGCCCGCCGACTCACTGAGCCATTGCTGCGCGCCGAGTACGGTGCGGTCCAGGTGCAGCCACAAGACGCCGTCGGTCGCCTGCCAGCGGTCGATGGCCTCCCAGTCGAGGCTCTGCGCACCGCCCTGACCGTCCAGCAGCATCGCGGAGAGGAGTCCGCGTTCCATGGCATTGACCTTCCTGTCAGTGTCAATGGCTGCGGGGCGCCGCGCCGTGGCCCGACGCCCCTGCCGGGTCAGGAGACGGCGCTACAGCTCGCCAGCGCGGGTTGGGCGCGCATGGCCTGCTTGAGCTGCTGCAAGCCGGCATCGGGGGAACTCGCCGCGTCGAGCCAGCTCGGCAGGCGCTCGCGGGTGAGCGCGGAGAACGCGGCGTATGTGCTGCCGTCGCAGCCCAGCAGGCCGGCCAGGGTCTCCAGGTGCTGCCCCTGGGCCACCGCCATGTCGGAGGCCAGGTTGTCGTAGTTCACCACGACGAACATGCGGGTTTCGATCTCCTGCTGTTGCACAATGCCCGAATTGGAGCAGCCGGAGGTGCCCGAGGTGATGGCAAAGGCCTGGGTCGGCAGCAGCGTCGCGTTGGTCGTGGCGCCCAGGGTTTGCAGGATGATGCCCTTGTTCTTCTGCACAATCAGCGGGCCAGGACCGCACTGGGCCGATGCGGTGGCGGCCAGCAGTAGCAGTGCCGCGCTCATGGTCAGTCCGATCAGCAGGAAATGCGTGCTTCGCTTCATCTTGGCTCCCTTTGCGTGAGTGGCGTCCCGTGTGGCCGGGCCGCGCATCCGTCCAGCCCGGCGGCGGCGCCATCCCGCGCCCCACAGCGCACGGGGTGGCACATGCCAATCTAACACAGCCACGCTGCTGGCGGCCACGCCGTGAGTGGCGTTTTCCCGCCCTGCGCTCAGGCGGACAGGGCCGGCGATCCCGTTGCTCAGGAATGGGTGACGGGCCCCGCACCGATCTTGCGCAGGTGCTCCACGAGCTGCCGCGGCGGCTGGGCATAGGCGCCCGTGCGGGTTACCTGGAGCCCCGTGCGTTCCCGCAGCAGCACCATCATCTCCGCGAAGCCGAGCAGCGCGCCGTAGGCATCCAGCACGGGTGTGCCCTCAACGTCCTTCACACCGTTGCGCACCAGGCAGATATTGAGCACGTTCTCCGCCGGAATGATCAGGTCGGCGCCATTGGCCACCAGTTGCCTGGCCTGCCGGGTGAAGTCGTCCACGAATTCCTGAGAGCCCGCGAAGGCCTTTTCCACGTGGTATTCATTCAGCGGCGGGTCCAGGGGCACGATCTCGGTGACGCGCTCCTGATACCCGTAGCGGTACACCAGCTTGCCCACCTCATGCACCATCGTGTCGTCCAGGGTCAGCAGGCCGAAAGCGCGGCCCACGGCCGAGGAGACCAGTAGCGCCGTCTCGCAGGCGCTGACCACGGGGATGTCCACCAGGCTGCGCACTTCCTCCAGGCCCGGATCGACGAAGCAGCTGATCGCCATGGCATCGTAGCCCTCCTTCTCCGCGCGCATGGCGTTTTCCACGATCTGTCCGGCCACGAGCTGATTCGGCCAGTTGAAGGCGATCACATCCACGGGCGAGAGGCCCTCGGGAAATGTGCCCGGCGCCACGCCGTGCACATCCACCTGTGTCCCGGGGCTGCACACGCGCTTGGCATGCTCGGTGAGCATGTTGCGGTAACCGGGCAGTTCGCTGAGGTCCGTGTAGCTCTGATGCCAGATGCGCATGGTCATGATCTCCCTCCTCTCGCGGAATGTCGCGGCGGTGTGTCGCGCCCCCAGGCCAAGCGGTGGGCACAGGCCCCGCCTTGGTTCCGGCAGCGTACTGCATTCCATCGCCGACGGCGACAGTTGCCCTGGGGCGGCCGGAAAAGATAGGGTGCGACGGTCGATGCGGCCCGCGCGGGGCGGGCCAACCCCGGCGCGCCGCCGCCGGCCGCGCAATGGTCAATCGTTCAAGGGCCAGCCGTTCAATGGCCAACCGTTCAAGGGTCAGCCGTCTAAAGGTATCGCGCCGCCAACCATCCATTTCACCAGCCGGGGAACGAGCCGCCATGAGTTCTGTCATCCGCACACCCATTCAGCGGGATCCCGCCGCGCCCAGCCCGCGCGGCTGGCCGTCGGCCAAGCCGTGGGGCAACAGTCACTGGATGACCGTGGCCGAGGCCCGCCACGCGCCCGGCCTGCGCATCACGGACGCGCCCTACTGGGCCGCCCTGTGGTCCCAGTGTCTCCAGGGGGTGCTCGATGTGAAACAGATTCCCTACCGCAAGGTGGTGCATCCCCCCTACAGCCACAAGGACCCGCAGGCCCAGCAGGAGCTTTATGAATGGACGGCCCAGACCTCCGTGCCGACCATGGTGTACAACGACGGCTCCGGCAAGCCGGACCTGGTGCGCAATGACTGGCTGAACCAGCTCATGCTCGCCGAGCAGATTCAGCCCGAGCCGTCGCTCATTCCCCGGGATGCCGGGGCGCGGGTGCTGATGTTCGGGCTCTCCCACGAGATCATGTCGCCCCAGGGACTCATGTGGAACGGCCGCCTGTGCATGCGGGACCTGACCGACATGTCCAACCTGACGCCCAAGCAGCGGGACTTCTTCACGCCGGAGAACTTCCTGGGCGGCAAGTATTCCCTCAACGCCAAGCAGCGGTCGCCCCTGGACAACATCCGCGAGTGCCTGGCCCTGCTGGACGATCAGCTCGCCCGGAATCAGGCCGCCGGCAGCCGATTTTTCGTGGGCGATGCCCTGTCGGCCCTGGACATTTACTGGGCCTACGGCTCCATCATGGTGCGCCTGCTGCCCCACGAGGAAATGCCGGTGATGACGATCAACCGGGATATGTACCTGGGCATGAACGAGGCGCTGGCGCATGACGTGCCCGAGCGCCTGCTGGAGCACAGGAACTTCATCTTTCACGAGTTCCTGGCCTGCCCCATGTCCGTGGATTAGCCGTCCACCCGCGACAGCTGGCGCGGCACCCGCCCGGTGGTGCCGGCGCCGCCCGCGCGGCCGTCCCGATTCACCCCGGGCGAAGGGGAGTGGCGCCGTGTTTCTGAGCATCGACAACGTGCTGACGGCGGTGGAACTGGCGGAACTCTCCGCCGCCCTCGCGGGAGGCCGGTTCGAGGATGGGCGCACCACGGCCGGCTGGAATGCGCGCCTCGTGAAGAACAACCTGCAGCTGGAGCCCAAGAGCGACAAGGCCAATGCCCTGCGCGAGATGGTGACCAACGCCCTCTTCCGCAACGGCCCCTTCAATCTGGCGGTGCGCCCCAAGCTGATGCGCCCGGTGATGTTCACCCGCTACGAGCCGGGCATGGAATACGGGCTGCACGTGGATGATCCCATGATGGGCGGCCCGCCGGCCATGCGCTCCGACGTGTCCTTTACCCTGTTCCTCAGTGCCCCGGCCGACTATGACGGTGGCGAGCTGATCATCCACACCCATGGGCAGAATCTGTCCTTCAAGCCGCCGGCGGGCTCCCTGGTGCTCTATCCGTCCACGACGATGCACCGCGTGGCGCCGATCACCCGCGGTGTGCGACTGGCCGCCGTGAGCTGGGTGCAGAGCATCGTCCGTGACGCGGAGCAGCGGGAGATTCTCTACGACCTGGACATGGCCCGCCGTGAGAACTTCGATGCCCACGGCAAGACGCGGGAATTCGACCTCATGACCAAGGCCTTTGCCAATCTGCTGCGCCGTTGGGGCGAGCCATAGTGCCCATTCGACCACAGCAAGGCGGGCGCGGCCGAGGGCGCCGCCGGTGTCTGATTTTGGTTGTCATTCGGACGCCGCCTGCCTACTGTACAGGGACATTCCCCTCAACGTGATAGGACCACTATCGAGCCGGGGACTTATGCTGGACATGCGCTCCCTTACCAAGCTCCTCAATATCTCCCTGGCGGGATGCCGCTGGGCCCAACAGGGGCTTCAGCAGCATCGGCTGCCCCTGATGTTGCTGGCGAGCATGTCCCTGCTCACCGGGTGCATGCTCTCCGCCGTGTTCCAGCCCGTCACCGGCGGCGCCGTGGCCGTGGTCGCCGCGCTGGTGCTGGCGGCCTGCAGCAGCAGCGGCGGGGGCGGAGGCGGAGGAGAAACCACCACCACGGACGATACCTCCATCGTCTGGCCTGCCACGGTCGATGTGTCCTGCTGACCTCCGACTACGGCTTCGTGCTGCAAGGGGGCGGGGAATCCGGGGACAATGTGGGCCGCGCCATTGCCGCGGGCAAGGATGTCACCGGGGACGGCGTGGAGGATCTGCTCATCGGTGCGCACTTCATGGGAAACGGTGGCGGGGCCTATCTGATCAAGGGCGGCAGCAACATCGGCACTACCTTCTTCGGCTCCGGCAGCGCCTTCGATCTCACCACGCTGACCGCCACCAACGGCATCATCTTCGAGGGGCAGACAAGTGGTGGCAATGCCGGCTGGTCCGTCGCTCTGGCGGGCAACATGGGCGGGGAATTCGGTAACAGCCTGGGCGACATTCTTATCGGCGAGCCCAACACCAATTCCAACCAGGGCAAGCTCTTCATGATTGCCGGGGACAGCACGCTGCTATCGCCGTACAAGCTGCTCGTGGGCGGGGAACAGGGTGGTGGCAACGACTATATCAATAGTTCCTCACCGGCGGGGTTCCGGGCTGTCAATCTTTACGATTACAGCGCCTACGGGAGCAGTAGGTACGCCTTCAACCGCACGGGTTATTCCGTTGCGGCCTTGGACATCGATGGTGACAGTTACGCCGATGTGGCCATCGGGGCGCCCATCACGTCATCGTTCAGCGAAAATGAGGAGACCTATCTGGTCATGCCCCGCACCACGGTACTCTATGGGGCCAGCGCCTTGTATAGCGATAGTTACGGCGGTACATGGCCCATAGAGCAAGCGTTCATGAATGGCGAACCGGACAACTATGGCTTCCTGGTCGGCGGGGGCAAGGAAATCAGCGGCGGAGGGAACACCAACCGGCAAATCGGCAGAACCCTGGCGGCGGGAGACGTGAATGGTGATGGCGTGGACGATCTGATCATCGGCATCGGGGATGGCGTCTGGAATTCAGGTGCGGAAAGTTCCCAGTCCGGCGCGATCGTCGTGTTCGGCAACAATGCCGGCTCGATTTCCGTGCCCTCCACCTTTCCCGTCACGAACTTCAGCGACGGCTTCAAGATCGCCGGCACCAGTTCCATCAACGTGAGCTATAATGTTGCCGTGTTGGGCGATGTCAACGGTGACGGCGTGGGCGATTTCGCCGTGGCGGAGTACTACGACTTCGCAACAGACAGGAATGCCACGGTGTACGTGATCTTCGGCAAGTCCAACCTGGCCGGCGAGGAGTTTGATATTGGATATGATACGCTGAATGGTACCAACGGCTTCACCATTTCCACGCCTACCAATGTCTACCAAGGCGTAAGCAGCCTGGCCGGGGTCGATCTGAACGGGGACAACATCAACGACATCATCATCGGCCTCTCCGGCGCCGAACAGGGTATCACCGACATGGCCCATGTGCTGTTCGGGGCCTCAGACATCGGCAGCGGCGGCTCGGTCACGCTGACCTCACCCATGAGCGCCTCCGCGGGCTTCACCGTCACCGGGCCCAGTGTAGACAATGCGCGGAAGATTGCCATTGGTGACCTCAACGGTGACGGCGCCAAGGATGTCGCCATCGGTTCCTATGGCGAGAATTCAAACGACGGCAAGGTCTACGTGATCTTCGGGCTGAAAGCGGGCGAAGCCTTCCCCGAATGATGCCCGGCCGCGCCGCAGCCGCTCCATCGTCCCGACCACAATCCGCCCAGGACAGTTGCAGCCACCACGACAGCGGGCAGGTGCGCCGTTGAACACGAACACCCATGGGGCGGGCGACGCACCGCCGCCGGAGGTTCAGCTCGCCCAGGCCTTCGCGCTGCATCGGGAGGGGCGGCTGGACGAGGCGGAGCGCTTGTACCGTGAGGTATTGGTGCAGCGCCCCGATCACCCGGAAGCGCTGCACCATCTCGGTCTGATCCGGCACCAGCAGGGAGATGCGGCTGCCGGGATCGACCTGATCCAGCAGGCCATCGCCCTGGACAGCGGACAATCCCGCTATTTCTTCAATCTCGCGCTCATGCTCGAAACGCAGGGCCGTCCCCGGCAAGCCGCCATCGCGCGCGCCTCCGGGTGCCTGCGAGCGGGTCAGCCGGAGCAGGCCAGGGCGATTCTGCAATCCCTGTTGGCCGCGGCGCCGGACGATCCGCTCGTGCACCTGCTGGAGGGGGAAATTCACAGCGCCGCCGGACGCTGGGCCGAAGCCGTGGCGGCATACCGCAAGGCGGCGGAGCTCGACCCGGCCCGGCTCGCCGCCTGGCTGGGGTTGGCCACGGCGGCGGAGGGGCAATGCGATTATGACCAGGCCCTGGCAGCCCTGGAGCGGGCCGAGACGCTGGACCCGGCCTCCTTTCGCATCGCGGCCCAGCAGGGCCTGCTGCACTATCGCCGCATGGCCCTTGCCGATTCCGCAGCGGCCTATCGCCGGGCCGTGGCGCTGGCGCCCGAGCGGCCGGAACTTTCATCCGCGTTGCTCTACACCCAGCACACGATGACGCAAGCCCAGGTCGGAGACCTGACGGCCGCCCATCGGGCCTGGGGAGAAGCCCTGGAGCGCCGGGTCACGCCCTACCGTGACTGGCCCAATGCGCCCGATCCCGAACGCACCCTGCGGCTGGGCATCGTATCCCCCGACTTCAAGGCCCATCCCGATGGCCAGTTTCTGCTGGGTCTGCTGCGGCAACATGACCCTGCGGACCTGGAGATCGTCTGCTACTCGGAGGTGCAGGCGCCGGATTTCATCACCCAGGAGTTGCGTGGCCTGGCCGATGGCTGGGTGCGCATTCACCGGTGGAGCGATGCCGCCGTGGCGGAACGGCTGCGGGCGGATCGCATCGATATCCTGCTCGATCCGACCGGACATCAAGGGGGTAACCGCCTGCCCATGCATGCGCGCAAGCCCGTGCCACTTCAGGTGGCGAAGGTGGGGTATCTGTGCACACGGGGCCTGCGCGCCTTCGACTACTATCTCGGCGATCCGCTGATGACGCCGGCCGCCTTGCAGGACCAGTTCGTGGAGACCCTGTGGCCGCTGCCGGGCCGGTTTCTCTACTATCCCCCGCCGCGCTTTCACGTGCCGGTGGTGCCGCCGCCGTGCCTGGCGCATGGGTATGTGACCTTCGGCAGCTTCAACAATGCAGCCAAGCTCGACGCGCGTTGCATCGACGTCTGGTCGCGGGTGCTGCGGCGCGTGCCCACGGCCCGGCTCTATTTACGCGCGCCCTATCTGGCGGACGAAGGCAATCGCAGGCGGCTGCGGACAGCCTTTGCCGCACAGGGCATTGCGGCTGCCCGCCTGGAATTTGGGGGTGGCAGCAAGAAACTGGCATACCTCGCTGACTTCGGGCGCATCGACATTCATCTGGACACGCTCACGCTCAACGGCGTCACGACCACCTGTGACGCCTTGTGGATGGGAGTCCCCGTTGTGGCCCATTGGGGGCAGGAGAGCCGCAACCGCGTGGCGGCAACCCTGGTGCACCATGCCGGGCATGCGGCATGGGGCGCGGACACCGATGCGGACTATGTGGACATTGCCGTCGCATTGGCCAATGATCCCCGAGAACTGGCCACGATCCGCGCAAGGTTACGGGACGAACTGGCCGGCTCGCCCATTTGCGACGGCCCCGGCCATGCCCGGGCCCTGACGGCGGCGCTGCGGGAAATGTGGCGCCGCTGGTGCAACGATGGACCACCGACGCGCCCATGAGGCGCGAGTCCATTCCCGGGAGGGCACGACGTGCCGCAGCAGGACGATCAGCCACAGGGGCAGGGCGCCGAGGCGGAACGGGGCTATCCGGCGGATGCCGGCGGGGCCACGCCACCACGCTTCAATCTGTCCGCCTCGCGGCAGTTCCTCGACTGGCAGGCGGAGCTGGGCATCAGCCTGGCCTTTACCACCTATCAGGCGGGCAAGGTCTTCTTTATCGGGATCAATCCGTCGCGCCAGTTCTCCATCTTCGAGCGCACGCTGAGCCGCTGCATGGGCATGTGCGTTGCCGGCAACAGCCTGTACATCAGCACGCTCTACCAGCTCTGGCGCTTCGAGAATGCGTTGGAGCCGGGTCAGGAGCAGGACGGCTATGACCGGCTGTATGTGCCCCAGTTGGGCTACGTCACCGGCGACCTGGACATACACGACATCGGGCTGGATGCCGCGGGGCGCGTGATCTTCGTGAATACCCTGTTCAGCTGCCTGGCCACGGTGAGCGAAACCCACAGCTTTGTCCCCTTGTGGAAGCCGCCCTTCATCAGCCGCCCGGCGGCGGAAGATCGCTGCCATCTCAACGGGCTGGCCATGCATGAGGGGGCGCCGGCCTATGTCTCGGCCGTATCCGAGAGCGACGTGGCCGATGGCTGGCGCGACTTCCGCCGGGATGGCGGCGTCATCGTCGACGTGCCGCGCAACGAGGTGGTGCTGCGGGGCATGTCCATGCCCCATTCGCCCAGGCTCTACCGGGACACGCTGTGGGTGCACGACTCGGGCAGCGGCTACTTCGGCAAGGTCGATCCGGCGCGGGGCACCTTTGAGCGGGTGGCGTTCTGTCCCGGCTACCTGCGGGGCATGGCATTCATCGGGGACTTCGCGGTGGTCGGTCTCTCCAGGCCGCGCCGCGACGGCACCTTCGCGGGGCTAGCCCTGGACGACAATCTGGAGCGCTTCAAGGCCGAGGCGCGTTGCGGCATCAATGTGATCGACCTGCGCAGCGGCGATGTGGTGCACTGGATCCGATTCGAGGGCTTGGTGCGGGAACTGTACGACGTGGTGATCCTCCCCGGGGCCCAGCGGCCGATGGCGCTCGGATTTGTCTCCAACGAGATACGACGCACCATCACGGTCGGCAAGCCCGACTGACCCGCCCCACGGCGGCGCTTCGGCGCCGCCCGCTACAGCTCGCCGCCGGGGCGCCGCAGGGCCTCGGTGCTGAGCATGATCTCCTCCACCTCCTCGGTGATCTCCTCCTGGCGCAGCACATTCTGCCGCTGGCGTCCCAGGGCGATGCGCTCATCCAGCCGGTGCACCGCGGTTTCCATGTGGGCCAGCCGCACGTGATTCTCCGCGGTCAGCGAGCCGAAGAACACGCTGTGCATGCTGGCGCTGAGATACTGCTCCAGGATGCCCTGCAGACATTGCGCCGGCGGCAACAGCAGCTCCGGCGGAGCGCCGACCCGGTCGCGCAGCTCACGCATCCGCTCGGCGGGCCGGTAACAGGTGGCGGCGGCGCCATGGGTCGCCACATCGTGGCTTGCGACGCCACGGTCAACCGCATTGCGGCTTGCTGCACCGTGGTTTGCAGCACCGTGGTTTGCAGCACCGTGGTTTGCAACACCGTGGTTTGCAACACCGTGGTTTGGAGGACTGTGGTGAATGATACCCAGCCCCTGCAGCGTGAAGGCCCGTTGCAGGTGCGCATGCTCCGCCATGGCGCTGAACAGGCTGGCCAACGCCGGCCGCACCTCCTCCTGCATCGCCGGGCCGGCCAGCCGCAGCGCCACCCCGGGGATGTCCTGGGCGGCCTGAATCAGCCGCGCGCCGACCAGCACCACGGCGGGGGGCTGCGCCGCAGCGGCAAGCTCCGCGCGCAGGCGCTGGAGGATCGTGGTGTTGAAGTCGCCGCAGAAGCCGCGCTCCGAACCGATGGCCACCAGCAGCCCCGCCCCGGTCGTTCGCCGCGGCAACAGGTGCGGGTTGCCGGCGAAGAACGCCGTCGCCGCCTGCTCAATGGCCTCGCGCGTGATGTCCTGGGCTTCCAGGATGCGCTGAAGCCGGTGGATCTCCATGACGGCGATATTGCGCATGGCCTTCATGATCTCGCGCAACTCGTCATAGAGTTGCAGCCGCTCGGCCAGGGCATGACGTCGGCTCATGGGGCGGCCTCCGCGGCATGCGCCGCAGGCGGCCGCGGCGCGTCGTCATCCGTCGGTGCAAGCGCGGCGCAGTGCCGCCGGAGGAAGTCCACCCAGCGTTCGCGGGGATCGTTGGCGTCCAGGTCGCTGTCCAGCACAAGGCCAACCAGGGACGCCTGCACGGCCTGGGCCTGGTCGAGCGGCACGGCGTCCAGCAGGCCCTCGTTGAACGCGATCAGCCAAGCCAACAGTCCTGCCGGGGGCATGGCGGCATGCTGCTCCTGCTTGAGCAACTCCCGCAGCACGCGACCCCGGGCGATTCGCTTCGCCATGCTGGCTTCCAGCCGCGTGCCGAAGCGGCTGAACAGCTCCAGCTCCAGGAATTGCAGGTAGTCCAGCTTGATGCGCCCCGCCTCCCGCTTCATCACCGGCTGCTGCGCCTTGCCCCCGATGCGCGAGACCGACTTGCCGATGTCGATGGCCGGCAGGAAGCCCGCGGTGAAAAGGCCTGTGTCCAGGTAAAGCTGGCCATCCGTGATGGAAATCAGGTTGGTCGGAATGAACGCGGAAATCTCTCCCTGCTGGGTCTCCACGATGGGCAGCGCGGTCATGCTGCCGCCCCCGGCCGCGGGCGCCAGGCACGTGGAGCGCTCCAGCAACCTGGCATGCAGATAGAAGATGTCTCCCGGATAGGCTTCCCTGCCCGGCGGGCGGCGCAGCAGCAGGGACAACTCGCGATAGGCCTGGGCGTGGGTGGTCAGATCGTCGTAGACGATCAGCGTGTCGTGGCCGCCGCCCATCCAGCCCTCGGCCACCGTGCACCCGGCGAAGGGCGCCAGGTACTTCATCCCCGGCGGCGCCGTGGCCTCGGCCACGACGACCGTGCAGTGCGCCAGGGCGTCGTGCTGGCGCAGGGCGTCCAGGGTCTTGACCACCTCCGAGCGCTTCTGGCCGATCAGCACCATCACGCAACGCACGTCCTGCCCCTGCTGATTGAGCACGGCATCCAGTGCCAGGGTGGACTTGCCCACGGCGTTGTCGCCCAGGATCAGCTGCCGCTGGCCCCGCCCAATGGGTATCATCGTGTCGATGATCTTGTTGCCCGTGTAGAGGGGCCGGTGCACGAAATCCCGCTCGATGATCTGCGGCGCCTTATGCTGCAAGCGGTGTCGCTGGGGGCAGTCCGGGGGCGGGCCGTCGTCGAGCGGATTGCCCAGCGGATCGATCACGCGCCCCAGCAGCGCATCGCCGACTCCCATGCTCAACTCGCGCCCGGTCAGCCGCACACCCGTGCCGGCGGTGAGCCGGGGCGTCTGGTGCAGCAGCACGGCCCCCACCAGGTGGGTCGACAGATGAAATGTCAGGGCCAGGCTGCCCTCGTCGAATTCCAGTACTTCGTCCATGGCCGCGGAGGGCAGCCCGTCGATCCAGGCGATGCCGTCGCCAATGGAGACCACGCGCCCCCGCTCGGCCACGCGCAGGCCCACGCGATAGTCGGCCAGGCGCTGCCGCAGGTGGCTCAGCAGCTCAGTCCGTCTGGGAGCCGTTGCCGGCATGACCCGCCTCCTCGAAGAACTTCAGTTCCTCCGCCACATTGGCGCTGAGCTCCCAGTGCCCGCCGCTGATGCGCAGCCCCGCGACCAGATCGGCGCGCTCGGTGAAGGTGATTTCCAGGGGGGCTTCGGTAACCGCTTCCAGGGCCTCGCGCACCGTGTCGCGCAGCGCCTGCGGCAGGGAGAAGGCCGTCGCCACGACCACCGGCCCGCCATGGTTACGCAGGGCCTGGGCGATGCCCTGCCGCTGCTCGGCGGGCAGGGCCGCCAGGTCGGCCAGCGCCACGCGCACCAGGCCTGCCTCCAACGCCGGATCGGCCAGACGCTGCAATAGCCGCGCGGTGAAGCTCAGGGCAAGCGTCAGGGCATCGCGCTCGGCCTGGCGCAGCCGCTCCGCTTCGCTCTGCCGGTGCAGCGCCGCCTGGCGTTCCCGTTCCTGGGCCAGCTCCGCGCGCAGTCGGCTCATGGCGGCGTCGCGCTCCTTCTGCATTTCGGCTTGCAGGTCGGCCTTGGCCTGCTCCCGCTCCCGCGCCCACCCGGTCAGTCGCTCCTGGTATTGCTGTTCCAGGGCCGCCGCCTGTTCCCGCTGTTCCCGCGCCTCGGCGATCTGCTGCTCAATGCGGGCGCGTCGCCGATCGATGACGCCCAGCACCGGCCGGTACAGGAAGCGGTGCAGCAGCCACACCAGCACCAGAAAGTTGACGATCTCAAAGATGAATGTCGTGACATCAAAGCTCACGCTGCGGCTCCGTCAGATCAGCGGACGATGTATTCCAGCAACGGATTGCGGAACAGAATGATCAGTACGACCACCAGGCAGTAGATCGCCAGGGACTCGATCATGGCCAGGCCGATGAACAGCGTCCGGGTGATCGAACCCTCGGCCTCCGGTTGCCTCGCCAGGGAATCCAGCGCCTGCCGGATTGCCCAACCCATGGCCAGGGCGGGCAACATGGTCCCCAGGGCAATGCCCAGGGCCGCGGCAAGGGTGGAGCCAAGAACAAACCAATGCATGGGCGTCATCGCGCTTACTCCGGTGGGGGTGGGGTTGCGGTTTGCGCGCCGACCTCGTGCACCTGCACGGCGCCGGCGATATAGATCAGGGCCAGCAGCCCGAAAATGTATGCCTGCACCAGCGCCTCCACGATGTGCAGCATGAGAATCGGCACCGGCACCAGAAAGCCGGCCACCAGCAGAATCATCAGGGCGGCCAGCTCCAGGCTCATTATGTTGCCGAACAGCCGCACTGCCAGGGCCACGGTGCGCGTGAGTTCGCTGATCAGGTGAAAGGGCAGCAGCACCGGACTGGGCGTGAGATAGTGGCGCAGGTAGGCGCGCAGGCCCGCGCTGCGGATGCCGTACCAATGCACGGAGAGGAACACGAGCACCGCCAGCGCCGCGGTGACAGACAGGTTGTCCGTGGGCGAGGACAGGCCCGGGACCAGTCCCGCCAGATTGGCGACCACCAGGAACACCCACAGCGTCCCCACAAAGGGCAGCACCTGACGCGTCAGCTCGGGCAGCAGATGGCCCACCGCCTCTTCCATGGTGCTCACGATGCCTTCCAGGGCCGTCTGCACCAGCCCCGGCTGCTCCCGCAGCCGCCAGCGCAGCAGCAGCGAGCCGAACACCAGGACGGCCATGATGCCCCAGGTGACCAGCACCGCATCCGAGATGACCAGCGGGCCCAACTGCAGGCCGCCGATGGTGGATTCAGTCATGGTCAGCGCCGCAGATGCAGGTAAATGTTCATGCTGCCCAGGAAGACGCCCAGCACGATCAGGCTCACCGTCCAGCGCACCGAGTAGCCCTCCACCAGGCCGTCCAGCCAGCGTCCCAGGTAGGCCCCGCCCACCACGGGCAGCGCCATCAGCAGGCCCAGCACACCCAGCGTCGCGGCCTGGGCGAGCACCGTGCGCCGCTCGCGCGCGGCCTTGGCGGCGCGCTCGACCTGTTGCTCCAGCGCCTCGCCGAGCCGTTTGTCCTCAGATGATCTCGCCACCCGGTATTCTCCACAATCGCCGCAGCATTTCCTCCTCCAGTTGGCGCATGCTGCTGTGCAATTCCCGTTGCAGGCCTTCCTCGCGATGCAACTCCGCTTCCAGTGCCGTCTGCAAGGCCTCCGGGTGCGTATCCCGCAGGTAGCGCGAGGTGCAGATGCGCAGGGTATCGTCGGCAAAGTGCAGCAGCCCACCGGTGAGCCCCAGGAAGCTCCACGGCCCGTCCCCACAGCGGTAGCGGGCCAGGCCGACGGCCAGGATGGTCAGCAGGGGCTCCCGCCTCGGCAGGATCCCGAAGTGGCCGCTGGCGTCGCTGGCCAGGAAACTGCTCACCCCGGGGATGGTCTCGTGCTCCCCCGCGCCGAGCAGGTGCAGCGTGATGGTGCTCATGGGCGCTCCTCCGGCATGGCACCCTGCATGTAGCACTGATCTTCGGACAGCCCATCGTAGCTGCCGTCCAGGAAGCGCTCACAGTCGGCCAGGGTCTGTGCCAGGGGCACCGACACGCCGGCCATCCCCGTGTGCCCCTCCATCACGTGAAAGGGCTGGGTCAGGTAGCGTTGCAGCCGCCGCGCGCGATGGACGATGCGCCGATCGTCCTCGGAGAGCTCCTCCGCGCCGAGCATGGTGATGATGTCCTCCAGTTCCGCATACCGGGCCAGATGGGCCCGCACCGCCTCGGCCACCGCATAGTGGCGGTTGCCCAGGGTGAGCCGGTCCATCACGCGGGTGTTGGACGCCAGGGCATCCACGGCCGGATAGATGCCCTTGCCGGCCTGCTCCCGGGAAAGAATCACCTGTGTGTCCAGATGGCTCATGATGGTGGACACCGCCGGATCGGTCATGTCGTCGGCGGGCACGTAGATCGCCTCCACGGCGGTGATGGAGCCGCTGTGGCTGGAGGCGATGCGCTCCTGCAACTCGGCCACCTCGCTCATCAGCGTCGGCTGGTAGCCCACCGTGGCCGGCATGCGCCCCAGCAGGCCGGAGATTTCGCTGCCCGCCTGGACGAAGCGGAACACATTGTCCATCAGCAGCAGCACCTCGGTGCTCCCCGTGTCCCGCAAATACTCCGCGTAGGTCATGGCCGTCAGCCCCACGCGAAAGCGCACCCCGGGGGACTCGTCCATCTGCCCGAAGACCATCAGCGTGTCCGGCATCACGCCGGCCTGCTGCATTTCGTGCCACAGTTCGTGGCCCTCGCGGATGCGCTCGCCGATGCCCGCGAACACGGAGACGCCCCGGTACAGTTCCACCACCGCGTGCATGAACTCCATGATGAGCACCGTCTTGCCCACCCCGGCGCCCCCGAACAGTCCCGTCTTGCCGCCCCGCACGAACGGGCAGAGCAGATCCACCACCTTGATCCCCGTCTCCAGGATGCCGCTGTCCGCCACCGTCTCGTGCAGGGGAATCGGCGGGGCGAGAATGTTGCGGTACGTGTCAAAGGCCAGCGGCGGCCCATCGTCCAGCGGTTCGCCGAACACGTTGAGCAGGCGTCCGAGGCACTGGCGGGTCACAGGCACATGCACCGGCGCCCCCGTGTCGAACACCGGTTGGCCCCGGCGCAGCCCGGCGGTGGCGTGCAGTGTGATGGCGCGCACACGGTGCTCATCCAGGTGCTGGAATACCTCGAACAGGTAGCGGTCGTTCCCCTGCTCCGCATAAAGCGCCTGATGCAGGGGCGGCAGCGGATCGCACAGGAGGTCCACGACAGGGCCTTGCACCTCCAGGATGGTGCCCGTTTGCCGGCCATCGGACTGGGCGGAGCGCGTCGCGTTTGACATGATCCTCTTGCGTCGAAGGAATTGACCTCAACGCTGTGGGGGGTGGCAGGTAGTGCCCGATCCCATGTCCTGTCATCAGCTTAGGCGCCTCTCGGCGGGCGGGCAACCCGGGGCGCTCCGCCACCCCGGGCCAGTCACGGTGCGCCGGCACGATGGCGGCTTGTGTGGCGGGTCGGCTATGATGGGAGACAGCGGACGTGGTTCCCCTGGTCGCGCCGCGCCATCTGCCGTTGCGGAACGCGGTAGCCCACCCGGTGTCGAGCCTGCCATGCGCCTGTTGCTGATCGAGGATGAGAGCGGCGTGGCAACCTTCATCACCCAGGGGCTGCGGGAGGAAGGGTACACCGTGGACCTGGCCAAGACGGGCCTGGACGGCCTGGCGCATGCCGAGGCGGAGGCCTTCGATGCCATCATCCTGGACGTGATGCTGCCCGGCATGGATGGGCTTGAGGTCTGCCGGCGGTTGCGTGCCCACGGGCTCGGCACCCCCGTGCTCATGCTCACCGCCCGCGGCACGGTGCCGGACCGGGTGCGCGGGCTGGACAGCGGGGCGGACGACTACCTGCCCAAGCCCTTTGAATTCGACGAGCTGTTGGCCCGCCTGCGGGCGCTGCTGCGGCGCCGCAAGGATACCCTGGTGGAACTGCGGGCCGGGCCGGTGCGCATTGATACCCAGGCTCACAAGGTATTCGTCGGCCATGCGGAGGTGGCGCTGCGCCCAAAGGAATATGCCATCCTCGAGCTACTGGTGCGCCGGCGGGGCCAGGCGGTCTCCCGCACCCGGATTCTCCAGAACGTTTGGGGCTACGACTTCAATCCGGGTACCAACGTCGTGGACGTGCACATCAAGACCCTGCGCACCCGGCTCGCCGAGTGTGGCGCGGGTTCGCTGATCACCACGGTGCGCGGTACTGGCTATCGCATCGACGAACCGGGGTGACCCATCGTGCTGGACCCCGCCAAACGACACCTTACGCTGCTGTTTACGGTGACCATCCTGGCCCTGCTCGCCCTGTGCACGGGCGGCACGGTCTACTACTTCCACTTCAATTTGCACCGGAGCGAGCAGGAATCCCTGCGCCATGAGCTGGCGGAGGACGTGCTGCCCTATGTCGCGGCGGAGCGCATGGAAGCCCTGGCCGAGGTTGCGGATTCGGATCTGTTCCAGGTGCTGGATGCCTCGGGCCTGGTCGTCGTGGAAAGCGTGAATCCCCTGGGCGTCGACCCCCCCATCAACCCGGCGCTGCGGCGGCGCGCCCTGGCCGGGGGTGAAGCCTGGGAGCGTGTGACACTCTTCGAGACGACCGTGCTCGTGTACTACTTTCCCCTCGCGCCGCACCTGGTCGTGCGTGCCGTCGCCTCGCTCGAAGCCCTGGTGGCACTGGAGCGCACGGCCCTGCTGGCCGCGCTGGTGGGGTTCCCGCTCATGCTGCTGCTGGCCTACGGGCTCAGCCGGCTGCTGGTGGCGCGGGCCATGGGCCCCGTCCGCGACGCCATGACCTACCAAGAGCTCTTCTCCGCCAATGTCTCCCACGAGCTGCTGTCTCCCCTGACGGCACTCAAGGGCGGGCTGGAGGTCAGCCTGCGCCGCCCCCGGGATGCGGAGGACTATCGGCGGGCCCTGGTCGAAGGCCTGTCCCAGGCCAACCGGCTGGTGGAACTGATTCGCAATCTGGAACTGCTCTCGAGCGCCCACTTTCACCGCACGGACCTCATGCTGGAGCCCCAGGTGCTGACGTCGCTGGTCGAAGCATCGGTGGCGGCACGCCGGGCGGCCCTGGAGGCTTTGCCGCTCACCGTGACCGTGCGCTCGGCCGAATCCGTGGAGTGCTGGTTGGACCGGGTGCTGTTGCGCCGCGTGCTGGACAACCTGCTGGACAATGCCCTCAAGTATGCCGTGCCCGGCAGCACCCTGGTCATCACCCAGTCCCGGCAGCGCCGGTCGGTGCGGCTGACCTTCGACAATGCCTGCCGTCCCCTGCCCGCGGCGCGCCGGGCGGGCGTGTTCGAGCCCTTCGAGCGCGGGCAGCCGGACGTGCCCGGCCGCGGCCTGGGGCTGTTCGTGGCGCGGCACATCGCCCGTGCCCATGGGGGCGACCTCACGTTGCTGCCCTCCGCGGAAGCGCGCTTCGTGGTTCAGCTCGCCCTGCCCTGTCCTCCCGCCTGAGTTGACGCCATGGGGCCCTCGCCCGGGCCCGCACACACATGAAACAAACTTCATCCTCGCTTCAGGGGAACTTCATGGAGCGCCGGTAAGCTGGATCGCGGGTGATATCACATCGCCCGCAACACCTTACGGGAGCACACACCATGTCCCTGCCAGCTTTCCCTCCGCCCTCGCGTGGGTCCGGCATTGCGGCGCGGCGCGCCGTGGCGCTGCCAGCCCTGCTGCTGACGGCGATGGCCGTGGCGACCCTGACCTTGAGCGCCGGCACGGCGCAGGCCCAAGGCCTGTCCCAGGTGCATCTGACCAATACCGCCACGGGCGCCACCACCACGCTGGCGGCGCAGCGCGGGCATGTGGTGCTCGTGAATTTCTGGGCCACCTGGTGCGTGCCCTGCCGTCTGGAATTTCCCGAACTGAAAGCGCTCCAGGATCGCCTCGGCCCCCGCGGGCTGGTCGTGCTCGGCGTCACGGCCGATGGCGAGCCGGCCCAGATCATGGCATTTGCCAAGCGCACCGGCGTGCAATTTGCCCTGTTGCGCGACAACGACTCTGCCCTGCACAAACTCGCCGCCGTGAGCGTGATGCCCTCCACGCTGCTGCTGGACCGCACCGGCCGCAAGATCAAGGTCTACCAGGGCTTCAGCCGCGCCACCGGCCTGAGCGAGATGGAGCGGGATGTGCTGGCCTTGCTGGAGCAGCAGCCTTGAGCCCGCTCACGCGCCTGTTGATCTTGCCGAGTCTGGCCGCTCTCCTGGCCGGCTGCGCCGCATCGCTGGCCCGCGTGGAGCCCTGGGAGCGCGGCCGGCTGGCCGGTGATCCCATGCGCGCGGAGACCACCGCCACGGAAATGAAGGACTGGGGCCACATCTATTTCAGCAAGGAAGGGACGCCTGCCAACGCTGGCGGGGGAGGTGGTGGATGCGGCTGCAATTGAATCCCGGCTTTTGGGTGCTGGTGGCCCTCGGCCTGTTGGTGAGGCCGATCGGTGTTGCCGCTCAATCCGTCATCACGGCCAAGAAGTTGCGCTATCAGGAGACCTCGCCCGGCATCACCGTGGACGAGGACTTGCTGGAAGCCCAGCTGCAATTCGACAACGAGGACCAGATGAGCCTGTCGGCCACCCACGATGTGGTGACCGGGGCCTCGCCCACCGGCATACCCAGCACGGACACGGTCACCGGTGCCTCTGCGCTGGCCTCACAGCCGGCGGGGGGTCAGCAGTTCGCCGACTTCTCCGACGAGCGTTGGTCCTACAGCATCGGCTATGCCCCGTTGCTCACGCGCACGTTTCGGCTCAATACGGCGTTGCACTACGGTACGGAGCAGGACTATCTCTCCCGCGGCGCCACCCTGGGAGCAACCATCGAGCTGAACAAGAAGAACACCACGCTCACCCCCGCGGTGACCATGTTCTGGGACCGGGTCATGCCCAGCAACGCTTTGCCCGACGGGGACAAGCGCCTGTCCATGTACAGCCTTGGCATCGCCCAGGTGCTGGACGCCGAGAATCTGGTCACCCTGGAGCTGGGTCTGGTGCGCAGCGAGGGCGAGCTGAGCGATCCCTACAAGCTGGTGCTGGTGGGTGATGCGGCGCTGCCGGAATCCCGGCCGGACACGCGCGACGGCTGGTCCGTCCAGGCCGGCTGGCGCAACGCGCCCTTTCCGCACCTGGCCTGGAACGTGGCCCTGCGCCACTACCAGGATGATTGGGGCATCGACTCCCAGACCCTCTCCGCGGGTGTGCTGGGCGAACTGGGCGAACACTGGCTGGTGGAGCTGTTCGGTCGGCACTACCGTCAGACTGCCGCGGACTTCTTCGCGCGCAGCTACCCCGCCGGCGACACGAGCACCTATCGCACGTCCGATCTGCGCCTGTCCGACTTCTCCGCGAACACCCTGGGCACGACAGTGACCTACAAGTTCAACGAGTCCCTGTGGCTGGAGGGATCGGTGGCCGCGTATATCCAAAACAATCCCGCCATCACCGAGGGCACGACCGAATCATTCTTCGGCGGGGACCTGCGTGGCAATGAATCCGAAGGCGATGAGAGCGAGAGCGAGAGCGACGAGCACGAAGGTGGCGGGGGCGGCGCCGGGGCGCTGCTCTCCGCAACGGTGTATTCCATCGCGCTCAAGTGGCGCTTCTTCTAACCTTCCTCGGAGCCCGAGCCATGATGTTTCGCTATCCCTTTGTCGCCATGGGCAGCGGCTGCGAGGTGCTCGTGGAGGCCGACAGCGCCGCGCAGGTCAAGCCGATGATCCAGAGTGCGCTGACCCAGATAGCGCGGCTGGAGGCCAAGTACAGCCGCTTTCGGCATGACTCCCTGGTCGCCCGCATCAACCGCGAGGCACACATGCGCACCGTGCCGCTGGACGAGGAGACGCAGACCCTGCTGGGACTTGCGGACCGCCTCTACCGCGACACGGGCGGACGCTTTGACATCACCGTGGGCAGCCTGCAGGCCTGCTGGGATTTCCGCGCCATGCGCCTGCCGGATGCGGAAGCGCTGGCCCGTGGCTTGTCCGCCGTGGGCTGGGCCGGCGTGCAATGGTCCACTGCGGGCATCCGCCTCCCGCGGCCGAACATGCAGCTGGACCTGGGTGGCCTGGTCAAGGAATACGCCCTGGACGTGGCCGTTTCCGTGTTGGCCACCCTGGGCGTCGGGCGGGGCCTGGTCAATCTGGGGGGTGACGTGCGCGTGGTGGGGTCGCCGCCACCGAGCGGCCGGGCGTTTCAGGTGGGCGTGGCCCATCCGCGGCGGCATCACGGGCTGTGCGCGACGCTGTCACTGAGTGCCGGGGCCCTGGTCACCTCGGGGGACTATCAGCGTTATTTCATCCGCGACGGTGTGCGCTACCACCACCTGCTGGACCCGGCCACGGGATATCCGCTGCCGCTACGCCATGCCGGGCTCACGACCCATGGAGCTACCGCCATGGCGGCACTGCACCGGGGCAAGGCGATGCTGCTTACCGACAGTGCGGAGCCCCCGGGGGACGGCGCCTACCTGGCCTGCGATGGCGAGGGCGAGCCGTCGGCCTGGCGCGATGCGCCCGGCTGCGAGGTGCGTATCCATCACGCGGCGCCGGCCCGCCAGGTCGGCTGAGCCGCGCCGGCCGTCCCGGTCTGCTTTCCTATCGGAGCCTGTCATGATGCGCAGCCTTTCCCGTCGTTTGCTTTCGCCCCATATGTCGCCGTGGCGTAGCTTGCCGTGGCTCATGTTGCTCATTGCCACAGCCGCGCCCCTCTCCTCGGCGCTGGCCCAGTCCGTGGACGACGCGCCCCCAGCGCGCTTTGACGTGTCGCTCGTCCCGTCATCCGCGCGGGAGGGGGAGGTGGTGCGGCTGACGGTGCGCGCGGCAGTTCCGCCGGGCTGGCATCTGTATTCCGTGCGGCCGCAGGGTGACCTCGCCCCACCGCCGACCCGGGTGCGGCTGGACACCCCGGGACTCGCGCCCGACGGTGATGCCTTCGAGTCCTCACCCCAGGTGCATCGCTTCCCCGACCTGGACCTGTCCCTGGCTTGGCATGAGGGCACCGCCCTGCTGGCCCGCAACTATATTGTGCAAGCGGGTGCAGCCGGCCGGCGCGAGCTGAATGGGGCCGTGCTGCACCAGCTCTGCACGGAGACCACCTGTACGCCGCCACGGGCCACCCCATTCAGCACCAGCCTACGCATCGAGCCGGGTCCGCCGCGGCCCGAGCGCCAGGTGGGGCTGCGCGTACTGCCCCCCGTGGCAGGGGCAGGGAGCCTGGGGGCGCTGGCGTCGGACGGGCTGTGGCGGTTTCTGCTGCTTGCCGCGGGCTTCGGGCTGCTGGCCCTGCTGACACCCTGCGTGTTTCCCATGATTCCGGTCACGGTCTCCTTCTTCATGGGGGAGCACCGCGGTAGTTGGCGGCCCGTGGGCACCGCCCTGGCGTTCGGTGGCGGCATTGTCGCTGCCTTTACGGGGGCGGGGCTGCTGATGGCCGTGTTGCTCGGGGTGAGCAGTGTGAACCGCTTTGCCGCCAGCCCCTGGCTCAATCTGGCGCTGGCCGGCTTCTTCGTCGTCTTTGCCCTGGCACTGCTGGGCGCGCTGGCACCGGCGCTGCCGCCAGGACTGGTGCAGCGGCTGCACGGGGCCGATGCCCGGCTGAGCGGGCCCCTGGGGCTTGTCGTGATGGGCGTGGCCTTCACCGCCACGGCGTTCACCTGCACGGCCCCGTTCGTCGGCACGCTGCTGGTTGCCGCGGCCCAGGGGGCGGTGCTGTGGCCCGTGCTGGGGATGGCAGTCTTCTCCGGTGTGTTTGCCCTGCCCTTCGTGTTGCTGGCCATGTTTCCCTCGGCCCTGGCGCGGCTGCGCGGGCGCAGCGGTCCCTGGATGGTGGAGGTGAAAACCGTGTTGGGCATCGTGGAACTGGGCGCCGCGCTGAAGTTCGTCAGCAACGCGGACCAGGTCTGGCAATGGGGGATCTTCACGCGAGAGGTGCTGCTGGTGCTGTGGGCGCTGGTGGCCTTGGCGGTGGCCACGGTGCTGCTGTGGTCCATGCTGCGGCGGCATGCGGGCCCCCGCGGGTGGCTCAGCCCGCGCCCGGCGCTGGTGCTGGCGGCCTTGGCCGTCGCGGTCTACCTGGGCTATGGCGCCCGACCGCGGGAACTGAGCAATCTGGTGGAAAGCTACCTGCCGCCCAGCGGAACGCCGCTCGCCGCCGCGGGGACATCCCCTCTCGACGACCATGTGCCCATTGGCGCGGTGCAGGGCCTGCCCTGGCGCGATTCCCTGCCGGCGGCGCTGGCCGAGGCCCGCGCGACAGGGCGCCCGGTATTTGTGGATTTCACCGGGTACACCTGCATCAACTGCCGCTGGATGGAACACGCCATCTTCACCGACCGGGCCGTGTACGAGGCCCTGCGTGACCGCTTCGTGCTGGTGCGCCTTTACACGGATGGCGGGCCGGAAGGAGCGGAGAACCAGCAGCTCCAGGCGGAATCCTTCGCCAGCGTGGCGCTGCCCTTCTATGTCATCCTGTCGCCGACGCGCACCCTGCTTGCCCGTCAGGCGGGCGTGGTGCGCACCGGCGCGGCGTTTCTGGCCTTTCTGCGTCCCGCCGTTTCGGCCACGGCAGCGCTCTAGCCGCGGCCGCGGCGCATTCCCGCCGGCGCTCCTCGTGGCGCCGCCGTGACATGCCGGCCCTCCGCCTCGCGCCTGGTGCGGTCGGCCTCCCCGCCGTTGCCGCGACGCTGGCTGGAGCCGGTGATCGAAGAAGATGGCCGCCCCAATGGGGTGATCGGCATTGCGCTTGACATCACGGACCGCGTCCCGGCGGAGCAGCAACTGCAGCAGAGCCGTGCCCTGTTGCAGGCGATTGTCGACACGTTTCCCGCGCGCATCGCAGTGTCGGATCGCCAAGGCGGGACGATTCTTTGCAACCACAACAGATTGTTGGCGCCCGAAGAGGGCGGTGGCGCCGTCGCGCTGACACGGGCTCGATCCCACGGGCACCAGGGACTTGCTCCGGGCCTCGCCGAGGGTCGGCGCCGGTGGAGATTCGCGGATTGCCTTGCCCTGGGCGTTGCGCCGAAGCCCTACCCCCAGGCGCGGCACTGGCGCAAGGGCTGGGGCGTGGTCATACGAACCCGGCAACGCTGTACCCCGCGCATCCGCGTTGCTTCGATTTTGCCGACGCTGCCAATGCCTAGGGAGGGGGTCGAACCCTCACGGGGCAAGCCCCGAGGGATTTTAAGTCCCTTGCGTCTACCAATTCCGCCACCCAGGCAGGTTTGAGGGAAGTTGAACAGCCGGGGCCGCGGCGGGCCCGCGGCGTCTACGGACGAAGGCGACGACGGGATTCGAACCCGTGATAAAGGTTTTGCAGACCTCTGCCTTACCACTTGGCTACGTCGCCCTGAGATCGGATGGGAGGCATGTGCGGTGGCCTTGCCGGCTCCACTGCTGGGCGCCCGGCGCGGCGGGTGCGCGGCAAACGCGGTGGCGTCACCAGGCAGGGCGAACGCGTGGCGCTGTGGTTTTGCCGGCCCGGGCATGCCGCGGGCCCCATCATGAGCACCGATCAGGGTATCGGCTCGCTCGCCGCAAAGTCAAGAATAGCGGGCCGTTCGCAGGGCGGTGGCAGGCACCCACCCGGCACTGCCGCGGCGGTGCACCGGGTTGCCGCGCGCCGGTGCGCCGGTCAGCCTGCCAGGGGGCCACGGCGGGATTCGGCAACGAAGTGGCTGCGCGGACATGATAGGATGATCACCAGATCGTTGCGTGTCGGCGGCCGGTGCGGCGGCAGGCGCCTGGGGCGGTCCGACAGATCGGCAGGAGGGATGTGGCAGCACCCGTGACGGACAGAGACGGCGCGGCAGCGCCCGATGCGATGCATGCCACCAGCGTGTGGAGCGTGGTGTTGCGCCTGCTGCTGTTCGTGCTGATTCTGCTGGCGCTGAGCTACGGCGGCTCCCTGGTCGTGGGCTGGGTGCGCGGGCATCTGGGGGAATTGCGCCCGGCGCTCGGCCATGCCTTTGTGGCGGGCGCGCTGGGCCTGTTCATCGTGCTGCTGGCGCTGCCGTTCGTGCCGGGCATGGAGTTGGGCATGGCGCTGATGCTGCTGCTGGGGCCCCATGGCATCGGCCTGGTCTATGGAGCGTCCGTGACGGCACTCACGCTGGGATTCATCGTGGGCCGCTTCATTCCCCTGAGCATCCTGGCCAGGCTGCTGGACTGGCTGCACCTGCGGCAGGCGGCATCCATGGTGCGCACGTTGTCGCCCTTGCTGCCGGAGCAGAAGCTGGCGTTGCTCCTGCAGCGGGCGCCGCTGCGGGCCGTGCCCTTTCTGTTGCGCCATCGCTACCTGGCCCTGGCGGTGGCCTACAATCTGCCGGGCAATTCCATCATCGGCGGGGGCGGCGGCATTTCGCTGGTGGCCGGGATGAGCGGCCTGTTCCGCATTCCCCACTTCGTGGCGATGGTTGCCGTGGCCATCGCGCCCGTGCCGCTGCTGCTGCTGGGACACAAGCTCTTCGGCTGAGCGGCCCGCCGGGCGGGCTGGTCGCTGGTGCGCGGTTGACTCGGCGCGGTGCGGCATATCCAATGGAAGCTCGACGGGCGCGGCGGCGCAAGCGCTGCCGCGTATGCCTCACGTCCAATCGCCAGTGGAGTCACGATGAGCCCGACAAGGCTTCCCCTGTATCAGGTGGATGCGTTCACCGAGCAGCCGTTTTCCGGCAATCCCGCCGCCATCTGCCTCCTGGAGCAGGCGGCGCCCGCCACATGGATGCAGGCCGTGGCGCAGGAGATGAACCTGTCGGAGACGGCATTCGTCGCGCCCCGGGCAGATGGCTACGACCTGCGCTGGTTCACGCCTGCCGTGGAGGTGGATCTTTGCGGCCATGCCACCCTGGCCACGGCCCACCTGCTGTGGGAGACGGGCCGCGCCGCGCCGGAGGCGCAGTTGCGGTTTCATACGCGCAGTGGGCTGCTCACCGTGGTGCAGGAAGACGGGTGGATCGTGATGGACTTTCCCGCCGACCCGCCGGCGCCGGCCGAGGCGCCCGTGGGATTGGCCGAGGCGTTGGGTGCGCGGCCGCTCTCCGTGGCGCGGGGCAGGTACGACTACGTGGTGGAGGTGGCCGATGAGGCCGTGGTGCGTGACCTGGCCCCGGATCTGCGCTTCCTGGCCACGCTGTCCGTGCGCGGCACCATCGTCACGGCGGCCGGGGCCCCGGATGGCCCGCATGACTTTGTCTCCCGATTCTTTGCGCCGGGGGCGGGCGTGGACGAGGATCCCGTCACGGGCTCTGCCCATTGCGTACTGGCACCCTTTTGGACCGCCAAGTTTGGCGCCCGGCCCCTGCAGGCCTATCAGGCATCGCAGCGGGGCGGCGGCATGCGGGTGGAACTGGTGGGTGACCGTGTGTTGCTCGCCGGCCATGCCGCGACGGTGCTGGAAGGTCAGCTGCTGGCCGCTGCCACGTGAATCGGGCAGGCCGGTATGCCGCCCCCAAGCTGTTCGTTGCGGCAGCGCCGGCGCTACATTACTCCCAAGGAGTCTGCACCATGAACCCTGCACTGCGAATGCTGGTCTTGCTCCTGCTGGCAGGAAGCCTGGCGGGATGCTTCACCACCCGGCCCGGTCCCTATCATCACGACGACCGGGACCGCTACGAGCAATGCCGTCGGGACAATCCGGACAATCCTGAGCGCTGCCGCGATGCGTATCCCCGTGACGGGCGTCACATGCGCGGCTATTGAGGCGTCGGGGCCGTGGGCCGGTGGCGCAGCGTCAGCGGGGCGTGCTCCCGTATGCCAGCTGAGCGGCGGGACCCGATGGGGCGGGGCGCGGGGACAAACTCTCGCCGCGCCAGCCGGGAGTCCAGCAGCGCACGCGGGTAGTAGCGCAGCAGCAGCGCCCGCTCCCGCAGATCCGGGTGACGCGCCAAAAAGCCCGGCCAGTGCGCCTCATCCGGCGTGTCCGCCAGCCGCGCCGCCAGCAATCGCAGGTAGGCGCCCGTGATGGTGGCGTGGTATTTCTCCGGGACGCCGGCCGCCGACACGAAGCGTCGCAGCGCCCGGTCGAAGCGGGCCGCGCCGCCGCCGTGTGGGCCACGCCGCAGAAACCACCAGGCCACATGCAGGTGGGCCTCGTGGTCGAAGGCGGCAGGGTCCAGGGTGCAGGCCAGAAATGCCCGCACCAGCGCCCGCTCTTCCCTCATGGCTGCTCTCCTTCCGTCAGCCGATGGCTGTCCGCCGCCGTCAGCTCCAGGCCGTAGATCTCCCGCAGGCCGGCGATGCGACGCAGGGTTTCCGGCTCAAAGGGCGCCCGCCCCTCGAAGGCATGCAGCACGATGCCTTCCACCATGTCGCCCAGGGTCATGTCCTTGTACTCCGCCAGCGCCTTGAGCACCTTGAGCAGGCGCTTTTCCAGGCGCAGTCCCGTCTGCACACGCTCGACGGTCGTCTGACCGCTGGATGTCGTTCGAGTTACCATGGTACATGGATACATTCATTTGCGGCCGCCCGCAAGGCATGGCGCGACGCTCGTCGAAACACGTAGACTGGTGTCTCTTGTGTGCCTGCGGGCACGTTGCGGCACCCCATAGCGGATTGGAGCATGATGGCGCGGGATCTCTCTCGTACGGCCCTGCTGTTGCTGGAGTATCAGGTGGATGTGTGCGCGGCCGGTGGCAAGATGGTGAATCAGGACGAGGCAGTGCTGGCGCGCTTCCTGGACGCGCGGCGCACGGCGGGCGAGGCGCTGTTTGCCTGCCGCAGCGGACGGCTGCCGGGCCTGCACCTGCTGCATGTCGGCAACGGCTTTGAGCCCGGCTACCCGGAGTTGCGGGACGCCCGGCAGAGCGCGTTCACCCAGTATATGCAGATGAGCGGCGCCTTCGTGCGGGGTGAGCCCGGCGCGGCCTTCGTCCCCGAGGTGGAGCCTGCCGCGGACGAGGCGGTGCTGTGGAAGCACACGATTTCCAGCTTCGTCGGTACCGATCTCCCGGCCTGGCTGAACCGGCGCAGCATCGATACGGTGGTGCTGGCCGGCGTGGTGACCCATTATGCCGTCTTGAGCGCGGCCATCTCCGCCTTCGATCTGGGCTATCGGGTGCTCATCCTGGAGGATGCCTGCATGTCGGGAGACATCGCCCGGCATGAGACGGCCCTGGAAATCCTGGAGCCCCTGGTGGAACGTCTGCGCACGGCCAACTGGCTTGCCGCCCGCTGAACCGCGACCCGTACCGCTTGTCGGCGGGCGATGTGTCGGGATGGAGAATCTCACCATGACCATGGAGGCCTGGACGGCGGTGGCGGTAACGGTGGGCGTGTTCGTCCTGCTGGCCGCGACGCGCGTGGCACCCTATCTGATTCTCATGGGAGGCGTGGCCGTGCTGCTGGTGCTGGGCGTGCTGAGCCCGGAGCAGGCCCTGTCCGGCTTCGCCAACCCGGGCATGATCACGGTGGCGACCCTGTTTGTCGTGGTGGCGGGGTTGCGCCAGACCGGGGTGCTCTCCAGGCTGGGCCAGAGCCTGCTCGGCCGTCCGGCAGGGCTCACCGGGGCCATGGCGCGCCTGTCCCTGCCCGTGCTGGGCGCCAGCGCCTTTCTCAACAATACGCCGGTCGTGGCCATGCTCATGCCCGTGGTGGTGGAATGGGCCCGCGCCATCCGCATTTCGCAGACCAAGCTGCTGATCCCGCTGAGCTATGCGGCCATTCTGGGCGGGCTGTGTTCCCTGCTCGGCACGAGCACCAATCTGGTGGTGAACGGACTGCTGATCCAGACCGGTCGCCCGGGGTTGAACCTGTTTGACATCACGTGGGTGGGCCTGCCCGCGGCAGTGGCGGGTCTGGCGTTTCTGCTGGGGGTGGGGCGCTACCTGCTCCCCTCCCGCGAGGGGCCGGACATGGCCCATGTGGACCCGCGCGAATACACCGTCGAGATGGTGGTCACCGGGCGTGGCGCGCTGGTGGGCAAGACCATCCAGGAGGCCGGCATGCGCCGCCTGATGGGCGTGTTCCTGGCGGAGATCGACCGGCAGGGCCATGTCATCCCCGCGGTGCGGCCGGACCAGGTGCTGCAGGCCGGTGACCAGCTAATATTCGTGGGACGGGTGGACGCCATCGCCGACCTGCAGAAGATCGCCGGCCTGGCGCCGGCCACCCGGCAGGTGTTCAAGCTGGACTCGCCCCGCGCCGAGCGCGTGTTCGCCGAGGCGGTCGTTTCCGGGACGTCCCCGTTGCTGGGCACGACCATCCGCGATGGACGCTTCCGCACCCGCTACAACGCGGTGGTGCTGGCCGTCTCGCGCAATGGAGAGCGCATCCAGGCGCGCATCGGGGACATCGTGCTGCAACCGGGCGACGGGTTGCTGCTGGAGACCACGCCGTCCTTCGTGGAGCAGCAGCGCTATGCCAGCGATTTCTATCTGGTAAGCGTATTGGAGGGCGACGGTCCCCCGACCGGCGAGCGCACCTGGGTCGCCCTGGCCATTCTGGTGGGCATGGTGGCCCTGGCGGCCAGTGGCTTGTCGAGCGTGCTGGTGGCGGCCCTGCTGGCGGCGGGACTGATGCTGCTCACCCGCTGCTGTTCCGAGGAGGCCGCGCGGCGCAGCCTGGACCTGCCCCTGTTGATTACCATTGCCGCGGCGCTGGGCCTGGGGCAGGCCCTGCTGCACACGGGGGCGGCGGTGGCCCTGGCCCAGGGGCTGCTGCAATTCGCCGGGGACCATCCCTGGCTGGCGCTGGCCATCGTCTATGGCATGACCACCATTCTTTCCGAATTCGTGACCAACAATGCCGCGGCGGTGATCGTCTTTCCCATCGCCATCTCCGTCGCCGAGCAGTTGCAGGTGAACATCATGCCCTTCGTGATTGTCACCATGATCGCGGCATCGGCCAGCTTCGCCACGCCCCTGGGCTACCAGACCAACCTGATGGTGTACGGTGCCGGGGGCTACCGCTTTCATGACTTTCTGCGCATCGGGTTGCCCATGAGCGCGCTGATCTGGACCGTCTCGGTGCTGATCACGCCCCTCATGTGGCCCTTCTAGCAAGGGCCGGCCGGCCATGCCGGCCATTCACAGCCCATTGGGGCGACATGGATGGGGATAACATGGTGCAGACGAGCCGTCCCATCGTGCAATTCGCGCCCAGCCGTTACGACGGCTGGTATGACCGGCCCCTGGGCGCCTATTGTCTGGGCCTGGAGCGCGATGCCGTGCTGGCGGCGTTGCAGCCAGCGGCGGGGCAACTGCTGCTTGAGGTCGGGGCGGGCACGGGCCGGTTTGCCGCGGCCGCGGCAAATCAGGGTGCCCGCGTGGTGGCGACGGACCCGGATGTGGCGTCCATGGCCTGGGCCCATGAACACCATGCCCGGCTCACGCAGATTGCGTGGGCCGCCGCCGACGGCCAATGCCTGCCCTTCGCGGAGGGGCAGTTCGATGGCGCATTCACGGTGACGGCGCTGTGTTTCGCCCCCGATCACGGGGCCATCGTGCGCGAGCTGCGCCGCGTCGTGCGGCCCGGCGGGCGCGTTGTGCTGGGCGAGCTGAATGCCCTGGCGCCGTGGCAGTTGTGGCGCCGCGTCAAGGCCCTCGCGCCCCATTCGCCCTATCGGCAGGCGCATTTTCATACGGTCGCCGGTCTGCGGCGCCTGGTGCGCGAGGCCGGCCTGAGCGATGTGCGCCACGAGGTGCTGCTGCACTGGCTGCCGCTGGCCCAGCGCCCGCTGCTGTCCCTGGCGCCGCTGGCCGAGCGGCTGGGCCGGCGTTTCTTGCCGGGCCTGGGGGCATTCGTGGTGGTCTCCGCGGTGCGCCCGGCGTGAGCGGCGCACCCCGGCATCAGGTGGGCGTGTCACCGTTGGGCGTCGGGAACCCTAGTTTGCGGTACAAGGTGCGTCGTCCGATGCCCAACACTGACGCAGCCCGGCGCTTGTTGCCGTCCAGGCGCTCCAGAACAAAGTGAAGATAGCGGCGTTCCACCACGGCCAGCGAAAGCAGCGGCCCGGACTGGTCCCATGGCCCTGACGACGGTCATCCCCGTCCCGTGGCGGATGTCGCGGCAGACCCCGCCTGACGAATCCGCTCGGGCAGGTCGCGGGCCCGCCACTCGAGCCACACGGAAGACACGCCTTAGCTGTCGCTCCCCCGTCAGGTGCCTGTCTCGGTGAAGCGCCTTGCAATTGCATACGTCTATCTATATATATGAATTGTCGTATGTAATCCGCAAAGAAGGGAGATGACCAAAGTGACAGCCGAGACCCTGTTCAAAGCGCTGGCCGATAAGACCCGCCTGCGCACAGTGCTGCTGCTGGAGACACACGGGGAGTTGTGCGTGTGCGAGTTGACCCAGGCGCTGCAACTCTCACAGCCGAAGGTGTCGCGCCATCTGGCCTGCCTGCGGGAGGCAGGGCTGGTCAGCGACCGCCGGAACGGCCTGTGGGTGTTCTACTCGATCCCATCGACCCTGCCCGCATGGGTGCGTCAGGTGCTGGGCGCGGCGGTGGATGGGGTGGCCGACGAGCCGCTTTTCGCCGGTGACCTCAAGCGTCTACGCCCGATGGTGGACGATGCGCTGCGCTGCGGCGCGGCCTGAAGGTTGGGCCAGCGCGCCGAAGGTCCCCGGGCATTAGCCAGTGGCGGGCCAGTCCACCACAAACCTCGAACGTCTTGCGCAGGTACCAGCCGGATGACATCACCCCTGTGCGGCGGCCTACGGTCGATCCCCATGCTGATCGACTCAACGCGTTACATGGAGCCCTCATTATGAGACTCGAAATTTTTGATCCGCCCATGTGCTGTTCCACCGGCGTCTGCGGTGTGGACGTGGACCCGGAACTGGCCCGCTTCTCCGCCGATCTGGAATGGCTGCGCGGCAAGCAGATTCCCGTGGAACGGTTCAACCTGGCCCAACAGCCTGGTGCCTTTGCCGAATCGCAGGCCGTCCTGGAGGCGATGCAGGCAAACGGACAGGAGTGCCTGCCGTTATTTGTCTGGAATGGCCAGGTGGTCGGGCAGGGGACGTATCCGGAGCGGGAACAGCTTGCTGCCTGGATCGGTCTCGACATTTCGGCGCAGTCGTCGCTGTATAGCCAGGGCGTGGCGGAACTGGTCGCTATCGGCGCGGCGATCGCCGGCAACTGCGAGCCGTGCCTGAAGTACCACTACAACCAGGCCCGTAAGCTGGGTGTGTCGGCCGAGGATATGCAGCGCGCCGTCGCCACTGCGCAGACCGTCAAGGAAATGCCGGCCCGCGCCATGCAGGAACTGGCGCAACGGCTGATGGGCAGCCCCCGGGCGGAGCCGCCGGCGCCGCAAGCCGACGCGCGTCCGGCGGGGGGATGTTGCGGTTGAGCCGGCCGGCGAACCCCATCCATGAGCGACCATGCTCGGTCGCTCATTCCTTCACCAGCAACTGCCAGAAGGCCTTCCGACATGGACTTTCTCCCACAGGCACCGACGCACTTCCTGCTTTTCACCGGCAAGGGAGGCGTGGGCAAGACCTCTGCCGCTTGTGCAACGGCGATCGCCCTGGCCGATCAGGGCCGGCGGGTACTGCTGGTCAGCACAGATCCCGCCTCCAACCTGGACACCGTGTTCGGCGTCCGCCTGTCGAACAGGCCGCAGCCGATTCCCGGCACCACCGGGCTGGATGCGCTCAACATCGATCCGGAGGCCGCCGCCACGGCCTATCGGGAACGCGTCATCGGACCCTACCGCGATGTGCTGCCCGCTGATGCGGTGGCGGGCATCGAGGAACAGCTCGCCGGTGCCTGCACGGTGGAAATCGCGGCATTCGACGAGTTCACCGCACTGGTCGCTCCAGACGGCGAGGGCGCGGGGTACGACCACGTAATCTTCGACACGGCCCCCACAGGACACACCTTACGCCTGTTGTCCCTGCCGGCGGCCTGGTCGGACTTTCTGCAGACCAACACTCACGGCGCCTCGTGTCTGGGCCCCCATTCCGCCCTGAAGACGCAGCAGGAGCGTTACGAGGCGACGGTACGCGCACTGGAAGACCCGTCCCAGACCACCGTGGTGCTGGTCACGCGGCCGGAACAGAGCGCCGTTGCCGAAGCGGAGCGTTCCAGCGCCGACCTCGGCGCCCAAGGCCTGGCCAACCAGTGGTTGCTGGTCAACGGGGTGTTCCACGCCACGCAGCGCGACGACGAGGTGGCCCTGGCGCTGGAAGCGCGCGGCGAACACACGTTGGCCACGCTCCCGCCGGCGATCGCCGCGCTGCCGCGCCTGGATGTGCCCCTGTTCCCGGACAACATGCTGGGGTTGGAGTCGCTGCGCAGGTTCTTTGCCCCCGTGCTCCTGGACCCGGCCCAGGTGCCCGCCGGGGCGCTGGGTCAGGCAGAGACGCTGCCTGCCCTCTCCGGCATCGTCGACGAGTTGGCGGCGCAGGGCCACGGGTTGGTCATGTTGATGGGCAAAGGCGGCGTGGGCAAGACCACGCTGGCAGCCGCGCTGGCGGTGGCCCTGGCCGATCGAGGCGCGCAGGTGCACCTGACCACGACGGATCCGGCGGCGCACGTGGCTGCGACGCTCAGCGACGCGGTGCCGAACCTGAGGGTGAGCCGCATCGACCCGGCCGCGGAAACCCGCGCCTACATGGACAAGGTGCTGGAGCGCTCTCGGCCCGCGCTCGATGATGAGGGGATGGCGCTGCTGGAGGAAGATCTGCGCTCGCCTTGTACGGAGGAAGTGGCGGTCTTCCATGCCTTCTCGCGCATCGTGTTCGGCGCACGCAGTGAGATTGTGGTGATGGATACGGCACCCACCGGGCACACGCTGCTGCTGCTGGACGCAGCCGGTTCATACCATCGTGAGATGGTGCGCAAGCTGGGCAGCAAGCGCCTGCACACCCCCTTGATGCAGTTGCAGGACGCGGAATTCACCCGGGTGGTGCTGGTCACCCTGGCCGAGCCCACACCAGTATTGGAAGCCGCGGCGCTTCAGGAGGATCTGCGGCGGGCGCAGATCGAGCCCTTCGCTTGGGCGATCAACAACAGCCTGGCGGCCACGGGCAGCCGCGATCCCCTCCTGCAGCAGCGCGCCGCACTGGAGCTCGAGCAGATTGCACAGGTACGCGAGCGGTGGGCACGGCGCGTGTTCGTCGTCCCCTGGCTGGCCGATGCACCCGTGGGGGCCGAGCGTCTGCGGCGCCTGCTCCACGAGCCCGTGACGCCCCGAACGCAGTCGGAACCAACACACACCTCAGTCCGGAGTTGAGCATGCAGACCGGCATATCCCGCAAGCTGTCCGTCCTGGACCGGTATCTGACCCTCTGGATCTTCCTGGCCATGGCCATAGGGGTGGGCAACGGGTACTTCAATCCGGCGGCGCAGGCGCTGATCGACAAATTCCAGGTGGGCACCACCAATATTCCCATCGCCATCGGGCTGATGCTGATGATGTATCCGCCCTTCGCAAAGGTGCGCTACGAGGAGTTGGGCGACGTCTTCCGCAATCGGCGGATATTGGCGCTTTCGCTGGTGCAGAACTGGATTGTCGGTCCCCTGCTGATGTTCTTCATCGCCATCGCCTTGCTCAGCGGCTATCCCGAGTACATGGTGGGGCTCATCCTGATCGGTCTGGCCCGCTGCATCGCCATGGTCATCGTGTGGAACGATCTGGCCTGCGGCGATACGGAGTATGCCGCCGGACTGGTGGCCTTCAACAGCATCTTCCAGGTGCTGTTCTTCAGCGTCTACGCATGGTTCTTCATCACGGTGCTGCCGCCGTGGTTCGGGCTGCAAGGCGCACTGGTGGACATCACCATGGGGCAGATCGCCGAGAGCGTGTTCATCTACCTCGGCGTGCCCTTCCTCGCCGGTGCCCTGACCCGGCTGGTGGGCGTCAAGCTCATGGGACGCCAACGTTACCACGCCGTCGTGGTGCCCAAGCTCAGCCCCCTCACGCTGATCGCCCTGCTGTTTACCATCGTGCTGATGTTCAGCCTCAAGGGCGACCTGATCGTGGAGATTCCCCTGGACGTACTGCGCATCGCCGGCGCGCTGCTGGTCTATTTTGTGGTGATGTTCCTCGTGTCGTTCTTCATGAGCCGCAAGGTGGGAGCCGACTACAGCAAGACGACGACGTTGTCCTTCACGGCTGCCAGTAACAACTTCGAGTTGGCGATCGCGGTCGCCGTCTCCGTGTTTGGCATCGGCTCGGGCGTGGCCTTTGCCGCTGTGATCGGCCCGCTGGTGGAGGTTCCCGTGATGATCGGGCTGGTCAACGTGGCGCTGTACTTCCGCCGTCGCTACTTCGGCGCAGATACCGCGGCCGCGCTGGGAACGGAGTAACACGGAAGCCCGGCCGTCCCGGTGCCGGGTGGCGCCCTGGAAGACGAGGAGCAGGCATGAGCAACGACAAGCCCGACTTGCTGTTCCTGTGCGTGGCCGTCATCTTCCTCTCCGCATCGGGGCAGGCGGCCCGCAGCGCAGGCTCTCCACAAGCGCATCGGCATCGGCCACCTCCCCTGCATTGCAGCGTCGACCGGCCTGGCGGGTCCAGTCGCGCACCTGGAAATAGCGGTTATCCGTGCCGCTGAGGGTCGTGCTCCAGTTCTGGTTGCCACGGGTGGCAGTGACCGCGCCGGTGGTGTGTTTCCCGAAGGCGGGCCTGTCTCCACAGGTCACCACAAGCGGCCAGACGACCGCGGCCTCCCGATGCCGGAACCGCGGGGCTACTCGTGGCGCAGGGCATCGATGGGGTTGAGTCGCGCCGCCTTGCGCGCCGGCACAAAACCGAACACCACGCCCACTGTCGCGGAGAAGCCGAAGGCGATGAGCACGATACCGAGATCGAAGACATAGGGCACTTCCAGCAGGCGCGTGAGCAGCAGCGATGCCACCACGGCCAGGGCGATGCCCACCAGTCCGCCCAGCACCGCCAGCACCACCGCTTCCACCAGGAATTGCAGCAGCACCTCGCGCTCCAGGGCGCCCACGGCCAGGCGAATGCCGATCTCCCGGGTGCGTTCGGTGACACTGACCAGCATGATGTTCATGATTCCGATGCCCCCGACCAGCAGGCTCACCGCCGCCACGGCGCCCAACAGCATGGTCAGCACACGGGTGGTGGACGTGACCATCTGTGCCACCTCCTTCATGTCCAGTACACTGAAGTCGTCATCCTCGTTGGCGCCCACGTTGCGCAGCTCGCGCAGCAGGCGCTGCAATTCCACCTTGAGCCCGCTGGTGGAGATGCCCGCCTGGGCAGACAAGGAGATCATGCTCACGTCCCGGTTGCCGGCGAAGCGGCGCCAGAAGGTGCGCAGGGGCAGCACCACCAGATCGTCCTGATCGGTGCCCATGCCCGTCTGGCCCTTGGTCTCCAGCACACCGACCACCTGGCAGGCCACCTCCCGCAGGCGGATGTTGCTGCCCAGCGGATCCTGCCGCCCGAACAGATTCTCCCGCACCGTGGCGCCGATCACGCACACGGCCTGGCCCGCGGCGGCCTCTCCCGCCGTGAAGCGTCGGCCGGATTCCAGCGTCCAGTCGCGCACCTGAAAATAGCGGTTGTCCGTGCCGATGAGGGTCGTGCTCCAGTTCTGGTTGCCGTACACGGCGGTCGCCGCGCTGGTGGCCGATGGCGCGATGGCCTCGATGCCGCCCAGGCCCGCCTCGATTGCCGCCACGTCCTTCAGCGAGAACATGCTCGCCGCCGAGCGTTGCCCGAAGCCGACCCGCTGGCCGGGCGTGATCACCATCAGATTGCTGCCCAGCGCGGCAATGTCCTGGGTCACCTGGGCCGTGGTGCCCGCGCCGAGCGTGACCATGGTGATTACCGCGGCCACGCCGATGACGACGCCGAGCGTGGTCAGCACCGAGCGCATCAGGTTGCGGCGAATCTCCCGTATGGCCAGCCAAAGCGCGTTCAGCAGCACGTCTCGTCTCCCCTAATCCGTCGGCGGCGCGACCAGCCCGTCCCTGAAATTCACGATGCGTCCCGCGTAATCGGCCATCTCCGCCTCGTGGGTCACCATGACGACGGTCACGCCGCGTTCCTGGTTGAGCCGGGTCAACAGGCCCATCAGCTCGTGACTGCGGGCCGAATCCAGGTTGCCCGTCGGCTCGTCGGCCAGCAGCACCACGGGGTCGCTCACCATGGCCCGCGCGATGGCCACCCGCTGCTGCTGACCCCCGGAAAGCTCAGCCGGCGAATGGTGCTCCCAGCCGGCCAGCCCTACCTCGGCCAATGCCTGCCGCGCCCGCTGCCGGCGCAGCCGGCCAGACATGCCCCGGTACATCAGGGGCAGCTCGACATTTTCCAGGGCCGAGGTGCGTGGCAGCAGATTGAAGCCCTGGAACACGAACCCCAGATAGTGACGGCGCAGCAGGGCGAGCTGATTGCGGTGCAGCCGCTCCACCTGCACCGACAGGAAGCTGAAGGAGCCGCTGCTGGGCAGATCCAGACAGCCCAGGATGTTCATGCAGGTGGACTTGCCCGAGCCGGAAGGCCCCATCATGGCCACGAATTCGCCCGCCATGATGCGCAATGCCACCCCCCGCAGCGCCTCCACCGCGGCCTGACCCGTGCCGTAGACCTTGGTCACGTCCCGCAGCTCGATCAGCGGCGCATCGGGTTCGGCGCTCATGACGCCTCGCGCAGGATGTCCACCAGTACCTCCGTGCCGGGCTCCGCCGCGCCGGGGGCGATGGCTGTACGCAACCCGTCCGTGGCCAGCACCCGGACGGGAATAGCCACGGGCGCGCCATCGCGCAGGGTCCACACCTGTGGCGTGGCGTGCTGCTCCCCGTTGCGCGGCGGCTTGGCATTGGTGGGGCGACGCACCAGAAAGCCGCCGCCGCTGAAGCTTTGTCCGCCCGCGGCACCATCCGGTGAGAAGCGCAGGGCGGCATTGGGTACCAGCGTCTGACCCGCAAGCTGCTGGACGGTGATCTCCACTGTGGCCGTCATGCCTGGCCGCAGCAGCAGGTCCCCATTGTCCACGATGAGCACGGTGTCATAGGTCACCACGCCGCCGACCGTCTTGGGGGCGTAACGCACCTGGGTGATTTCGGCCGGAAAGCGGCGTCCCGGATAGGCATCCACGGCAAAGCTGGCCGGCTGGCCCACCTGCACCCGCCCCACATCGGCCTCGTCCACGGCGGCCAGCAGTTCCATGCGCGCCAGCGTTTCGGCCAGGGTAAACAGCACCGGCGTTTGCAGGGAGGCGGCCACCGTCTGTCCCGGCTCGATGCTGCGTTCCAGCACCAGACCGTCAATCGGCGCCCGCACCACGGCCTTGTTGAGGCTCGTGCGGTCCGCATCCACCTGTGCCGCGGCCTGCTTCACACGGGCCTGGGCCACCGCCCGCGCCGCCTGGGCGCGGGCACTGGCCGCCTCGATGGCTTCGCATTCCTCCTCGCTGCACAGGCTTTGTTCCGCCAGGGCGCGGGCGCGCCGCAGGCGCTTGGCCGTCTCGTCCACGGTCACGCGGGCCTGGGCCTCCTCCGCCTTGGCCATGGCCAGGGCGGCCTCTGACTGACGCAGGCGGGCCTGCAACTGGTCCGTGTTCAGCCGGGCCAGGGGTTGGCCGGCCGTCACGCGGTCGTTGTGCGTGACCAGCACGGACTCCACGGTGCCCGAGATTTCCGTGCCTACCTCCACCTGATTCACCGGCTCCAGCACACCCGTTGCCGTCACCAGCACCGTCAGGTCGCCCCGCTCCACGGTGGCCGTACGGTAGGCCACGGTGCCGTCCCCGCCACGCCACAGCAGCCAGCCGCCACCCAGGGCGACGAACACCAGCACGGCCAGGCCCCATAGCAACAGGCGTCGCCGCTGCCGCGTGGCTGTTTCCTCCTGGTTCAGTAGCTGATGGATGTCCTGGGTCGGTGGTGCTGCCGGAGTCTCTGCCATGCGCCATATCCTCTGGGTCTGTGCCCGGTTCCCGCCGCCGACCATCCCCCACGGGCTGGGCCCTTCCCTCGATTGTAGACCAGATGGCGCACCGCCGTCTGCTTTCCCCGGGGGCCCGGCCGTCGCAAGAAGCCCTTGCATCATTTATTCGGATCATTTATATCCGGAATATGAAGCTCAGCGAACATGTGGAAAGCGCGTTGCACCTGTGCCTGTTGCTGGCGGCGCTGCCGCCGGGGCGGGTGCTGCCCGCGGGGCGGTTGGCCGAATACCATGCGCTGCCGGCGGCATCGGTGGCCAAGCAGATGCAGACGCTGATGGATGCCGGGCTCGTGGTCGGCACCACGGGCCGGGCCGGCGGCTATCGGCTCAGCCGCGCCCCGGCGGCAATCAGCGTGCTGGCGGTGGTGGAGGCGATTCAAGGGCAGGGGCCGCTGTTTCAATGCCGGGAGATTCGCCGGCAGGGCCCCTGCGCGGAGCCTTCGGGGGCCTACCGCTCCCGCTGTGGCATCGCCGCGGTGATGGACGATGCGCAGGAGGCCTGGCAGGCCGTGCTGGCCGAGCGCACCCTGGCCGAGCTGGCCGTCACCACCTACCGCAAGATTTCGCCCCAGGTGCGCGACATGGCCCGCGACTGGTACCGCAGGCGCATGCGCTGAGCCGGCCCTGGCACCAACCGGCGCGCCGCCCCCAAGGCGCAGCCACGGAAGCTTTTCCAGAAGCGCTCCTTCCGGGAAACGATTTTTCCCAAAGAAGATCTTGTCCCCCACACAGGAACCCATCATGCAAACGGAATCCCCGCGCATCGGCCTGGCCCAGGTGTGGCCCGAGGCCTACGGCACCATCTCCCGGCTCAACCAGCAGGTCAACGAGAGCGGCGTCGAGCCGCGTCTGCTCGAACTGATCAAGGTGCGGGCCTCCCAGCTCAACCGCTGCGCCTTCTGCCTCAACATGCACTGGCAGGACGCCCGCAAGCTGGGCGAAACCGAGCAGCGCCTGGCCCTGCTCGATGCCTGGGCCGAGGCGGATTGCTACACCGCAGCGGAGCGCGCCGTGCTGGCGCTGACCGAGGCCATGACCCTGCTGCCCCAAGGCGGCGTGTCCGACGCCGTGGTGGACGCGGTGCGCGAACATTTCGACGAGGCCCAGACGGCGCGCATCATGTTCGCCGTGGTGCTGATCAACAGCTGGAACCGCATCGCCGTGGCCGACCGCCTGCCCCTGTCCCTGCTGGCCAAGCTGCGCGCGGCCCATTAGCCGAATCGGCCGATCCCTGCTATGTCTGGAAGTGGCCGCTTCCCGCGCCGCGCTGACCGCGCGTGGCAAGGGGCCGGCAGACTGGCGCACCGGAGTTGCGTCACCGCCTCATGGATGAGCACACGCCAGGGACATGGAAGCCGCCGCGCCGACCCCCGTTACCGCACCAACGCCTGACACCCCGGAGCAGCTGCTCCAGGATCGCTTCGGCATGGCCGCCTTCCGCTCCGGGCAGCGGGAGATCATCGGCTCGGCCCTGGCCGGCACCGATGCCCTGGCCGTGCTGCCCACCGGCGGCGGCAAGTCCCTGTGCTACCAGTTGCCCGCCGTGGCCACGGACGGGCTGGTGATTGTCATCTCGCCGCTGATTTCGCTCATGCGGGACCAGGTGGCGGGCCTGCGCAACCTGGGCATCGCGGCGGGCTGCATCCATTCCGGCCAGGACGTGGACGAGAAGCGGGCCGTATTTCAGGCCATGGAAGGCGGCGGGGCATACGTGCTCTACATCTCCCCGGAGCGCGCCCAGAAGACCGGTTTCGCCCGCTGGCTCGCCGCGCGGCAGCCGCGCCTGTTCGCCGTGGACGAGGCCCATTGCGTCTCCCAGTGGGGCCATGACTTCCGCCCGGACTACCTGCGCCTGGGCCTGCTGCGCGAGCTGCGGCCGGACGTGCCCATCCTGGCGCTCACGGCGACGGCCACGCCCCAGGTGATGGACGACATCTGCGCCAATCTGGGCCTGCGCCGGCCGGAGCGTCACGTCTACGGCTTCTACCGGCCCAACCTGTACTACCAGGTGGCCCACTGCCGCGACGATGGGGAAAAGGCGGACTATCTGCGCCAGGCCCTGGCCCTGCACACCACCGGCCGCATCATCATCTACTGCGGTACGCGCAACGGTAGCGAGGCCGTGGCGGCGGCGCTGGCGGGGGACTTCCCCGGCGTGGGGCACTACCATGCCGGGCTGGCCCCCGAGGCGCGCACGCGCATCCAGGAAGACTTCGCCGCCGGGCGCCTGCGCATCCTCACGGCCACCACGGCCTTCGGCATGGGTATCGACCACCCGGACATTCGCCTGGTCGTGCACCACGAGCTGCCCGGCTCCCTGGAGGGCTACTATCAGGGCATGGGCCGCGCCGGGCGCGACGGCGCCCCCGCCACGTGCCTGCTGCTCTATGCCAAGCGGGACAAGGGGCTGCAGACGTTCTTCATCCGCCAGTCCGACGCGCCGCCGACGGTCATCCGCCAGCGCTGGACGGCGCTGGACGCCATGGTGGCCTATACGGAGAGCGCCACGTGCCGCCACGCGGGCATTCTGACCTACTTCCGCGATGCCCAGCGGCTGGAGCGCTGCGGCCATTGTGACGTGTGCGACCCCCAGGCGGCCCAGGCCGTGCCGCCGCCCCCCACCCGGGCGCCCGCCCGGCGCAGCCGCCGCGCCCGCAACGAGGCCGCCAACGAACTGCTCAGCGTGGAGGAGCGCGCCCTGGCCGAGCGCATCCGCGACTGGCGCAAGGCCTGGGCCAAGGCCAACGACGTGCCGCCCTTCGTGGTGTTCAGCGACAAGGCCCTGCGCGCGCTGGCCCAGCAGAAACCCACCACCTTCCACCAATTGCTGGCCATCCACGGCATCGGCCCCCACAAGGTCGACCAGTTCGGCAGCGACCTGCTGGCCCTGCTGGCCGAATAGCGTCCCGGAGCGCTACGCCGCGGCGGGGTAGGCCGGAGCGCGGTCAGGCATTGCCCCAACCGGGCAGTTGGCTGGCTTGCCGCACCCACGCGGTGAATTGCGCTTCGTCCAGCGGCTCGTCCTCGCGGATGTCGAGATGGCGCACATCCGCCTGTTTGGAGGCGCCCGGCGGGAGAGGGTGCAGCGCCGCGCCGCGAAAGAACGTCACCTTGATGTACTTCGTGAAGCAGTGAAAGCTGAGGAACCAGCCCCGTCCCGCGATACCGTAGAAGGGCGAGTTCCACCGGACGGCCTTGCTCACCTCAGGCACCGCGCGTCCGATCAGCGCATCCAGCCGCCGCCCCAGTTCGCGCTTCCAGCCCGGCATGGCTGCAATGTATGCCTGCACGGGGGCGTCTCCGTCGGCCTTGGCGATCTGCGGATTGCCGCCCGCAAGCAGTATCGGCTTGGTCGCGGCCTGTCTGGGGGCGGCCTTGCCCGCAGGCCGCGCCGATTTCCTGGGTGTCTTGCCCGCCATGGTGCTGTCTCCCGAGTTGGGCCGCGTTGCCCGTGTCGCGGCCTTGCGGTGCGAGATGCGACTCCGGTCGTGGGGCCGGGTCAGCCGGTGCGTCGCCCGCTGCGCCACCGGATGGCATACGGCAGGAAGAACAGGTACATGCCGGTACACCAGAGCAACGTGAGCGGCGCCAGCGCCAGCAGGCCCACCCAAAGCGGCGGCTCCCCTTGCGTCATGGTGCCGATGTTGATGAGGACCGCCACCGTGAAGACGATGGACAGCCAGCGGTGGATTTCCCGGATCCATTTGTTTCGGCTCAATGCTTTCTCCTTTCTCAATGCCTTCTATTTTTTCAGATCGTCGGCGCCGCCGGCATTCCGTCCCATGCGGCGCCGTGCCGCAATCGGGTCATGACACCCTTGCGAGCAGATCCACGAGCCGCCCGCCCATCATCTTCCAGCCATACAGCGCGCCGGCGAAATTCCGCTTCTGATCCGGGCTGAAGCCCTCCTGCAGCAGCAACAGGCGCGTACCGGTCGTGGTGGGCGTGAGCGTGAAGGTGACCACGGTATCGAGCTCGTCGACGGCCCAGGTGTAGCTGAGCTTCCGCTGCGCCTCAATCTCCGTGACGCGGCAATTCACGGTGCCGCCCCAACCCGGTTGCGGCGGGGCGATGAAGGTGAATGCCGCCCCGGGCTCGAGCGTGAAACCGACCACGGGCAGCAGCCATTCGCCGAGCAACCCGGGCTCGGTGAGCGCGCGCCACACCTTCGCCGGCGCATGCGGCAGGTCGATTTCCAGCGAGACGCATGCGGTCTGCCCCTTTGGTGTCCTGTCGATGAGGGTCACTTGTCCATTGTCTCCAGCAACTGTTCGAGGCGGTCGATGTGCTGCGTCCAGAAGGCCCGGTAGTGCGAAATCCAGTCGATGAGGGGTTTCATGCCGCGGGGCTCGACCCGATAATAGACGCGCCGCCCCTCGCGCCGCCCATGCACCAGGCCGGCCTCCCGCAGGTTGGCGAGATGCTGCGAGACCGCCGGCTGCGAAATGCGGAAGCGCGCGGTGAGGTCCTTCACCGCCGCTTCACCCTGCGTGAGCGACTCGAAGATCGCCCGCCGACTGGGGTCCGCCAATGACTGAAAGATCCGGTCTTCCACCAGGCCCGCGCTTTCCATACCAAATACATAAGTGACGACTTATGCAATGTCAAGCGCGCCGCTGCATTCCTCCGGAGTGCCGCGACATGGTGCCGTCCGCGACCCGAGCCGGCATGGCCTTCTCCCGTGCCCGTGTCTGCGCTATGGTGCCGTCACGGCGGCCGGAGGGGCCGCGCCGCCGCCCATCGGCCAGCCTCGGGAGAGATCATGGAAAGCAAGACGCCGTCATTCGAGACGCCCTCATTCAAAACGCTGCTGTGGGAACGCTTTGACGCGGTGTTGCGCATCACGGCCAACCGGCCCGAGGCGCTCAACGCCCAGAGCCGCGTGATGATCTTCGAGCTGGACGAGGCATTTCGCCTGGCCGCGGAGGATCCGGAGATTCGCGTGATCATCGTGGCCGGCGCAGGCAAGCATTTTTCCGCCGGGCACGACCTGGGTACGCCGGAGGAGATCGAGGATCAGAAAAAGAATCCGCCCCCGCCCGGCTTTGCCGGCGATCTGGCCCATCTCTCCCGGCTGTACCTGGAGACCACCCTGCGCTGGCGTGACGTGCCCAAGCCCACCATCGCCCAGGTGCAGGGCTACTGCATCATGGGCGGGCTCATGCTGGCCGCGGCCTGCGACATCATCGTCGCGTCCGAGGACGCCCAGTTCGCCGACCGCTCCGTGCGCTGGGGCGGCGCCCACGTGCAGTACTTCTCCATGCCCTGGGACCTGGGGCCGCGCAAGGCCAAGGAATACCTGTTCACCGGGGACTACATCGACGCCCGCGCCGCCGAAGCCGCCGGGCTGGTCAACCGCGTCGTGCCCCGCAACGCCCTGGAGGCGGAAACCCTGGCCCTCGCCCGGAAAATCGCCGCCAACGACCCCTTCGCCCTCAAGCTGGCCAAGGCCTCCATCAACGAAATGCTCGACGCCCAGGGCCAGCGCCAATCCTTCGAGGGCGCCTTCAAGAACTACATGCTCACCATCCCCCACCGCCGCGACCTGGGCACTTTTGGTACGGACGTCACCGCCAAGGGAGCCAAGGACAGGATCAAGAAATTGAATAAGACTGGGGGGTGAGGGGAGGGAATGTTGGAAATCGTACTGCGGAATAAGAATTTACCTTGTTCATCATGTCGTTCTTAGGAAATCTCTTGCCTAGCGAAGTAAATAACTCTATTTGGGGACAGAAGGCGCGCGTATTATGGAACTTGGTTCCACGGGCATCACGACGCGGACGGTGACTCACAACAGATTTCGGAGAATCGAATGACTGAAGATCCGGATCGGACGGTTGGGCGTCATATCAGTGAATTCTCTTTTGATGAGTTTCGGCAACTTGAGGGAATAAAGGGGTACTTCTATCCAAAGAGAAACGTAAGCCAGTATCAATCACTACTAAAAGGCACCCAACAAGCGGCGATCAATTTTTGGGGTTGGCTCGCAATTGCGCTCATGATCTGCGGCCTTATCCTTCCTTTTGTACTTAATTCATGGTGGTGGGTTGCATTGATTCCCGGGGGCGTCGTGGTCTGGAGGTCTAATCGAAAATCAATGGAGGAGTTTTTTTTGGAGGAGCTGCGGGAGAATAGGGAATTGTTTGAGATTGTCGCTGAGCGGGAAGACGTACGTGTACTTCTCTGAATCAGCCAATTTCAGCGAAAGTCCTCCTCCAGAAGGCTTTCGCCGAAATTCATGCCACTATTGCCATCTCCCCCGCAATCTCCCCCAGCCGCTTATCCAGCGTCCACAATGTCGCAGGGGCCGCCAGGGCGGTGGCGGCGAGGAGGTGCACGTCGATGTAGCCGATGCCCCGGCCCATGAGTTGGTGGGCCTCGATGAAGGCCAGGGCCTCGCAGTCGGTGACGGTGGGCGCGGGCGGCAGATCGCTCAGCAGCCGCAGCAACTCGGCCCGGTTGCGCAGATTGCCGCAGGCCAGCTCGCCCAGCACGAACGGGTGCATCAGCACCTGCCCTTCGTCCAGGGCCGTCGCCAGTGCCGGCAGGCCATGGCGCAGATGCTCCACCCAGACGGAGGTATCCACCAGCATCATGCGGGCTTGGCCCGACGGCGCTTGATCGGCTTGAGGCCGGGCTCGCTGCCGCCCAGTTGCGCCAGCCGCCGGGCGCTCTCTCGCTCGATCAGGGCCCGCAGGCCCGCATGAATCAGCGCCGTGCGCTGGGTCATGCCGGTGACGCGCTGGGCTTCCGCCACCAGCTGTTCATCCAGATTGATCGTCGTCCGCATGAAAAGCGCCTCCAGAGCAGTAGTCCACTGAGATGCCGCAGTTATGCATCATTATATGCATGATTTGATGCATCTGGCCATTGCCCTGTGCCGATGCCCTTTGGTGGGCGGCCAGGGACAACTCCCCGATGCCTACTCCCCCCACGCCTCCGCCAGGGCCTGCCAGTCCTGGGGGGTCAGCTCGGCCACCAGGGTGAGGTTTTTCCCCATAACGCGGAACACGCCCGCCCCGGCCTCGCCGGTGTAGACTCCGGTGGCGGCGCGCATGAGGTTGCCGTGGGCGACCAGCACGGTGTTCGTGCCGGGCAATGGCGGCTCGGACAGCAGGCGCCGCGCGCGGGCAATGACCTGCTCCCGGCCCCCCATCAGGTCGGCCGCGCGCATGTTCATCAGGTCGCGGGTGGTCACCACCTCGCCCACATCCAGCAGGCGCGCGGTTTCCGCGGCGCGGCAGTACTCGGAGGAATAGACCCGCCCCACCGGAATGCCCAGGCGCCGCATGGCCGCGCCGACCTGCCGTGCCGTGGCCCGGCCCGCGTCGGAGAGCTGGCGCACACGGGCGCCGTCGCAACTGGTCCAGTCTCCCACCGCCGCCACCCGGTCCTGCTGGGACCAGTCCGTCGCGGCATGGCGGAAGTACAGCACATGCCCTCCACTCCGCAGCGCCGCCACCAGGGCCTCTCCATGCAATGTCTCTCGATGCAAAGGCTCCTCGGCGCGCAGGCCGCCTGACCCGGTCAGTGCGCTGAGGGCCAAGGCAAGCAGGACCAGCAGGGTCGTCACGATGCGTTTCCCGGTGGGGAAAACGGGGGCGGTCATGGGCAGCGGGCGCAGGAGTCGTCGTCCGCCGGGCGGCGCTTGGGGCGGCGGGCGGTCGCGATGGGCCGGTGCCGGAAACAGAAAAGGGCACCCTGGGGTGCCCTCATTGGCGCAAAATCCGAAGCGGGAAACGGGACTTGAACCCGCGACCCCCCGGCTGTCAAGGTTGTCTCCTGCCACTGGGCCACTCCGGCAAATGTGGCGCGCGCTGGCACTCCGCCAGCCATCCCATGGAGCCTGCCATCACGGCTATCCGCCTGACCGTCCACGAAAGACGCCGGAGACGCTGACGAGGAACAGCCCCATCACGAGGTACCACTGGATCAGGATGCCCACGGAGATGCGTTCCAGCAACCCGGCGTAGGGGCCCTGGACGAAAGGGGACATGCCCAGGCCGAAGGCGAGCCCCACGATGGCCGTGACCAGCGTATAGTGCGCCACCTTGCGCCACTCGGCATGGCCGCGCAGGCGATGCCAGCTGGCGAACATGCCCGCGAAGATCAGCGGCACCGTGATCAGCACCAGGATGCCGTGCAGTTGTCCGCGAAAGGTGGTGGCGCCGAAGCATCCCGGGTCGCAGCGGGCATAGGCTCCCAGGGGGATGCCCAACAGCCCGGCCAGCCCCAGCAACAGGGGGCCGAGCCAGCCGTGCCGGGTGGCAGGCAGGCCCCGGTGCAGGCCAAGGGCCAGGGGGATCACCAGCGCGTGATAGGCCGTGAACAGCACCATCAGCCCCGCTCCGTTCGGCGCGCCAGTCTCGTACAACTCACTGATCGTATGCCGGATCGGGTCGTAGCCCTCCCGCAGCGCGCCGCCGAGCGTCGTGGCGAGCACGAGGAAGATGGGGGAGAGCACGCCGCACAGGCCAAGCAGGGCGAGTACCGGATCGAGCCTGGCGCCGGCGGGCGGTTGAGCAGCGCCGCGCCGGGTTTTCCGCTGCGAGGGAGGCATGGTCTCGTGGGGTTCGCTTGGCCGTCGGGGTGGCCGGTGCCGGAAACAGAAAAGGGCACCCTGGGGTGCCCTCATTCGCGCAAAATCCGAAGCGGGAAACGGGACTTGAACCCGCGACCCCAACCTTGGCAAGGTTGTGCTCTACCACTGAGCTATTCCCGCGATGTGGGTGCCCTGGCGGCCCTGGGGGCGGCAAGGGACAAGTTCGATTTGTACCGTCCAGGGGCGGGGCTTGTCAATCGGGATTCGTGGCGCGGGGCGTCGCAGCGTGGGCGGAGCGGCCCGTCGGGCGGGGCGCCGCGGGGGTTTGCGCGGGGAGCGGGGCGTCTCCCAGTCGGGAGGTGCGGCGTTAGTTCAGGGGGATGACCAGGGTCAGGTACTGGTGGGTCTGATCCAGCTCGGCGTCGATGCCGTCGGCGGTCTTTTCGCCGGTCATGCGGGAGATTTCGAGGCGGAAGCCGATGCGCTCCCAGGTGTACTCCACGCCGCCGAAGGTGCGGTGCAGATTGATGCTCTTGTGGGCCGCGGGCACCGTCTGCGTGGTGCCGTTGAGCCGCAGCGTGTACTTCTCCACATAGCCGTTGCCGAAGCCCGCGAACAGGTTGAAGCTGTTGTGCTCCACGGGCAGGGCGTACAGGGTCAGGCTGCCCACGTATTGCAGCCATTCCTCGGTGGCCGTGACGGTGGGCGCGGCGTCGAATTCGCGCAGCACCACCTCGCGGCTCAGGTTGATGCCGGCCCGTTGCCACAGGATCAGCTCCACCTCGCCCTTGCCCACCTGATTGGGCTGGGTGGTCTGTTCCTCGCCGTCCGGGTCGGACGGGGTGGCCGCCAGCTCGCTGTGAAAGGCCTGTCCGTAGTAGAAGCGCCACATGACGCTGCTCCCCTGGGCGTACGCCGAGGCGGCGGTCAGCAGCAGCAGGCACGATACGAGGATGGACAGAGGCAGGGCACGCATGGGCATTCGGTGGCAGCGGACGGGTGCGAAGTCTTGCATTCCGGGGCTCGCCTGACGCGATGGTCGGGCGGCGCCGGGGGCTGTTTCCGAACAGTCATGCAAAAAAACGTCCAGACCGGCCCAATTCCGCGCAAATTACCGGGCAAAATCCTGGGAGGGGCGGGCCGGCAGGCGGGCGGGGCGTCATCCGTGAGGCTGCGCAGATGCACCGATGCTGAGATTTTTCGATGGTCAGGTGCACCGCTTGTCCGATGCACCGCTTCTCAGATGCACCGCTTTTCAGATCCGTTGCAGGAAGGCGGCGATGGCCTGGCCGATCTCGTGGGGCGAGTCCTCCTGCACGAAGTGGCTGCCCTTCACCGTCACTTCCTGCTGATTGGGCCAGCTACGGCAGAATTCCCGCTGCTTGCCGACCAGGATGCTGCCCGGCTCCGCATTGACGAACAGCTTGGGCACGTCGCTCCGGGCGAGCCACTGACCGTAGTCGGCGACAATCCGGGTCACGTCCGCGGGCTCGCCATCAATGGGTATCTGGCGCGGCCAGGTCAGCGTGGGCCGGCGCGATTCCCCCGGTTCCGCGAAGGGCTTGCGGTAGGTGTTCATCTCCTCCTCCGTCAGCCCCCGCAGCACGCTGGCCGGCAAGATGCGCTCCACGAACACGTTCTTCTGCAGCACCATGTCCTCCCCGGCGGGCGAGCGCATGCCGCTGAACACCTTGGCGGCCGCCTCGGGCCATTCGCTCCAGCTCAGCGGCATGACGATGGCCTCCATGTAGACCAGCCCGCGCACCTTGTCCCGGTTGCGGTTGGCCCAGTGAAAGCCCAGCCCGGAGCCCCAGTCGTGCACGACGAGCGTCACGTTGCGGCTCAGGGCCACGGCTTCGAACCATGCATCCAGGTACCGCTGATGGTCGGCGAAGGTGTAGCTGTGGGCCGGGTTCTTGCCCGATGCGCCCATGCCGATCAGATCCGGCGCCAGACAGCGCGCCATGCCGCTGACATGGGGGATGATGTTGCGCCACAGGAACGACGAGGTGGGGTTGCCGTGCAGAAAGACCACCGGGTCGCCGTTGCCGACATCCACGTAGCTCATGTCCGAATCCAGCACCGCCACGCGCTTGCGCGGATGGGGATCGCTGGGAGAGATTGCTGCTGCCATGGGGTTCCTCCATTGGGGTGAGCGGGACATTCGTGACATCCGCGCCGTGAGCTCAGTCGCGGTCGGGGGTTGGATGGGGGCCGTCTGCCGCCGGGACAGCAGTGTCGCCAGGTGTCTGCGCGGCGCCGCGCCCGTAGCGCCGGCAGGCCCGCAGGATGGTTTCGCTCAGTTCCGCGTCGTCCACGGCCCGGGCCAGCGTGATGCCCCCCACGCACAGGGCGGCCGTGGCCAGGGCCTGCTCCCGTGCGGTATGCGGATCGGCGAAGCCCGCGGCCAGAATGTCGGCCAGTTCTCCCAGCTCCTCCGTCACCACCGCCCGCAATGCCGGCTCGCCGCGGGGGAAATCGGCGCCCAGGGCCGCATAGGCGCAGCCGTTGGCCCGGTCGTCCCGGTGGCGGCGGTTCAGGTAACGCCCCAGCACCACGGGCAGCCAGGCCTCATCCGGCGAGATGGTGACCCCGCGCAGCCAGCGCGCGCGACCCTCAGCGAAGGCGCTGCGCAGCCCAGCCACGGCCAGCGCCGCCTTGGACGAAAAGTAGGTGTAGAAGCCCCCATGGCTCAGCCCCGCCTCGGACATCACGGCGGCCACGCTGGCGCCGTCGGGCCCATCCCGCCGCATCAGCCGCGCTGCGCCGTGGACGATGCGTTCGCGCACGGCCGGCTTGTGCTCCCGTGGATAGCGCATGGTGACCTCCGCAGGTGATGTCTTGCGCCCTCCGGGGCGGCGCTCCCCGTCGCGGCGGGCCGGCCGGCGGCACAAGCGCCATCACCCTATGCCATGATGGCGATCATGGCAAGCAGAATGACATGACAGGCATCATGGAAAAGCCGGCGGGGAAGCGGTTGCCAAGGGGCGTGCCGTTGCATACAACCCAGGGTACACGTCGCGGCTCGCGCCAGCGTGGCCAGGTCGGCCCGGGCGGCGGAACGCGGCAGACGATTCACACGCAGGAGAGAGACAGCAATGGGTGACTGGTTCGAAAAACGAACACTGGGATCACTGCCGGCGACCATGGCGCGGCGCTTCGGCGAGCGGGAGGCGCTGTGCTTCGAGGGCAAGCGGTACACGTTCGCGGAGGTTTCCGCGGAGGTGGACCGCGTGGCCAAGGGTCTCATCGCGGCGGGAGTGCAGCCGGGAGATAAGGCGTGCCTGTGGCTCAACAACTGCCCCGAGTGGATCTTTGCCATGTATGCCCTGGCCAAGGTGGGGGCTGTCCAGGTGCCGGTCAACACGCGCTTTCGCACGGCGGACCTGGAATACGTGATGCGCCAGTCGGACAGTACGACCCTGATCACCCATGACACCTCGGGGCCCATCGACTACCTGGGCATGGTGCAGGAGCTGCTGCCCCTGGACACGGCCAAGGAAGGTACGCTGAACAGCGAGGCGTTTCCGCGGATGCGGCGGGTCATCATCAAGAGCGACAGGACGCATGCGGGCACCATCGGATGGCAGGGACTGCTGGCGGCGGGCGCGGAGGTCTCCGATGCCGCCTTGCAGGAGCGGGCGGACGCCGTGAACCCGGACGACACCATGTTCATCATGTACACCTCCGGGACCACGGGTTTCCCCAAGGGGGTGATGCATTCCCACAAGATCATCCGCAACGTGGAAGACCGCAGCAATCGCATGGGCATGACCCGCAACGATGTCATTCTGAATTACCTGCCCCTGTTTCACCTCTTCGGCTATTCGGAGGGTGCCATGATGTCCATGCTCACCGGGGCGCGGCAGGTGATCACCGTCACCTTCGATCCGGACGAGTGCATCCGCCTGATCGAGGAGGAGCGCGTGACGCTCATGCACGGATTCGAGACGCACCTGAAGGATCTGGTGGCGGCCCAGCAGCGGTCGCCCCATGACCTCTCCAGCCTGCGCACCGGCATTTTCGCCGTGGGCATGCACAGCGCCACGGGCATCGCGCGCAAGGCCGGCGAGGTGCTGGCCCCCATGAAGACCCTCACGGGCTATGGCATGAGCGAGATGGGCGTGGGTTCCCTGCTCTCGTCTCTGGATTCCACGGAGGAGCAGCGTTGCGAGACCTCCGGCTATCCCATTCAGGGATACGAGTGCCGCGTGATTGATCCGGAGACGGGCCAGGATCAGTCCCATGGCGCGCCGGGCGAACTGGTCTTCAAGGGCTATAACCTCATGCAGGGCTACTACAACAAGCCGGAGGAGACGGCCAAGGCCTACGACGAGAATGGCTGGTTTCACACCGGCGACATGGCGGAGACCCGCGAGGACGGCTACGTCCGCTTTGTCGGGCGCTACAAGGACATGCTCAAGATCGGCGGGGAGAATGTGGACCCCATGGAGGTCGAGGGCTATCTGCTGGAGCATCCCGGGGTGCACCAGGTGGCCGTGGTCGGCTTTCCGGACGAACGGCTGACCGAGGTGGCGGTGGCGTTCGTGCAGCCGGTGCCCAATTCCGGGGTCAAGCCCCAGGACCTGATCGACCACTGCAAGGGCCGCTTCGCCAGCTTCAAGATTCCGCGTCACGTGCTGTTCGTGGAGGAATTCCCCATGACCGCCTCCGGCAAGATCCAGAAGGTCTATCTGCGCGAGCAGGCCGTGGCGCAGATCAAGGGCTGAGCGTCGCCCCTGGCGGGGCCCTCGCCTGGTGCCCCGTCGCCCGCCTTTGCGACGCATCTGATTGCCACGCATCTCATTTCATTACAGGACGGTGCCATGTCCTGGCACTGCCATGCCTCTGCTGCGGCCGGGACATGGCCGTGGGTCCTTTTTGCCCCGGCCAGCGTTGTAAGAATGGGCTGCCTGTCGCGGGGCCGAGTATCCCAAGCAGGCGATGCCGAGGCGCCACGCCGGGCTCGTCGCGGCGTCCGCTGGGGGCTGGTGGGCCCATTGCCCTGCGGGCGCGCCGACTAGCGAATCCGTCGCCCCCGTCGTCCGACCGGCCCTTTGCCGAGCATCCGCTGCCGCCACACGCAGCCGGGTGAGCCGTCTCTTCCCGTGGACCCTGTACCGATCGAGACCATGGATCTGTCCGCCCCCATCAAGCGAGTCCTGTTGCCGCCGCTCTCCCGTGAGGTGCGAATCCTGCTGGTCGGCGCGGACCCGGTCACGGCACAGCACCTGGGAGCCCTGCTGGCCGGCCGCGGCATGCACTGGCAGGCGCTGCCAACGCTGGCAGCGGCGCAAGGGGCTCTGAGTCCGGGCCGCCCATGCCTGCTGATCGTCAGCCTGACCCGGAAATGCCTGGCCGAGAAACGGCAGGTCATCCGCGCCATTCGCCACAATCCGCAGGTGGCGGTAATGGCGCTGGCGGAGGGGCACGACCCGGCACTCGTGCGGGCCGCCCGCCGTATCGGCGCCATGGCCTATCTGGTGCACCCGTTCACGCCTGACGAGGTGCTGTTCGTCGTGCAGAACCTGCAGCATCATCATCAGCAGTACCTGCGCAACCTGCATAGCGAGCAGCGGCTGAAAAACGAGGTCGTGCGCCGCACCCGGGAGCTGCTGGATACCATCGAGCAACTGGAGCAGGCGCGCGAGGAGCTGCTGCTCTCCCACGAGGAGACCTTGGGCGCCCTGACCCGGGCCACTTCGTACCGCGACGACGATACGGGGCGGCACTTGTGGCGCATCAGCCTCTATACGGAGCTGTTGTCCGAACGGGCAGGCCTGGCCGCCAACCACGTGAACGACCTGCGCCTGGGCAGCACGATGCACGACCTGGGCAAGGTGGACATTCCGGATCACATCCTGCTCAAGCGCGGCCGGCTCACGCCGGCGGAATACCGCGTCATGCAGCGCCACGCGGAGATCGGCTACCGCATCCTCAGCCGCTCGCGCTCGCCCATGTTGCACACGGCGGCTGAGATCGCCCACACCCATCACGAATGGTTCGACGGCTCCGGCTACCCGAAGCACCTCGCCGGCGAGAAAATCCCCCTGGCTGGCCGCATTGTGGCCATCGGAGACGTGTTCGATGCATTGACCACCCCACGGCCTTACAAACAGGCCATGGCTCCGGAACTGGCGCGGGCCTACATGGAGGATCTGCGGGGACGCCAGTTCGATCCGGCGCTGCTGGATCTGTTCATCGATGCCTGGCCGGAGGTGCGGGCGATTCACGACGCTCAGGTCGAGACGGCCTGAGCCCGCCGCGACAGGCCCGCGCAGCCATGGCTCAGTTGACGTACATGTGCGCCAGGGGCCGCACCTCCCGGTCGGCCAGCACATGGAACGTGCGTACGCGCTTGAGCGTTTCCGCGGAGAGGGTGTCCAGGGGCACGTAGAGGATATGGATGCCCCGCGAGGCGGCCAGGGACAGCATCTCCGCCGACGGCCCCTGGCTGGCCACGTAGGCCACGATGGGCTTGCGTGAGAGGTCGATGGCCGCCTTGAGCAACAGTTCCGCCCGGTTGTGCGTGCCGCGGTAGCGGGGATTGCCCCACACCTGGGCGAATCCCGTCGGCGGATACAGGGACATCACCCCGCCGTACTGACAGCGGCTGATGCCCGGGCCGTCCAGCTTGATGCCGGGCGCCGTGGAGTACAGCGCCAGGTCCGATTCGCCGGCGTGCTCGGCGAACCACATGCGCTCGTGGGGATAGTGGTGCTCCTCGCCGGGGCGGTGGAAGATCACCACCACCGGCCCCACGTCACCCAGCCCCGGCAGCTGCTCGCGCACGATGATCTTGCCCATGACCAGATTGCGCAGGGTCTCACGCAGGTCCAGGCCATCCATCATGGAGCCCTGCATCTCGTGGTGGCGCACCTGCTGGTCGTCCAGGATGCGGCGGCACTTGTTGCGGATGTATTCGAAGAACGCTTCCAGCCGCGAATCCTGGGGCAGGTGGGAAACGTGGTGCTCGCCGTCCTCCCAGCGCTCCTGCCAGGAGCCGTCCTCGGCTTCCTCGGGGGGTTCCTCCAGCTCCAGCGGCTCGCCTTCCATCTCCTCCTGCATGGCGCGGGGCAGACGCAGGCGCAGCACCAGCTTCTCGCCGTCCGCCTCGCCCTCGTCCCCTTCCATCTTCATCTCGGGCAGCTCGGAGTCCTCCTCGAAGAACGGATAGTGATCGATCAGCCGCAAGTACTGAAAGGCGAAGTCGTCATTCACGGTGTTCTTGGCCGCCAGCAGCAGGTGGTACTTGCTCGGCGTGAGCCGCCGCCCGACCAGCGCCAGGTTGCGCGCGAAGCGTTGCAGGATGTGCAGGCGCGACGGCGAGGGCTCCTCGTTCCATTCCCGGAAGTACAGGTCCACCGTACTGTCCAGGGAGCGCGGAATCAGGTCATAGGTGTCCCACACGTCGCTGCCGACCGGGCGCGCGGCCAGGGTCTTGAGCAGGCGCTCGTGGGCCTGGGAATACGCATCCTGGGCCGCCTCGTATTCCCCGCCGCGCGTGTTGGGCAGGGGCAGCAATTCGGGAAACTCCCGTGGCCGCAGCCCGCGGCGGGACAGCTCGTAGGCGAAGACGAAGTGCGGGGGCTCGCCCATGGCATGGGGCGCCGACTCCCGGCTCAGGTTGTACAGGGTGTGCTCACGCTGGCTGACGGCGCCCGGCACGACGGGTGTCCCGACCCGCCGATGGTGCAGGATGCCCTCCAGATGGGCCAGGCCGCAGACGAACAGGATGCGCTTGTGCTGCCCTGCCAGGCCGCGCAGCGCCGCAGCCATCTCGATCTCCCGCGCCTCGTCCAGGGACCCGGGTTCCGCGGGTGCCAGACCCTGCCGGGCCTCGCGGTAGTAATGCTCCAGCCCGATGCGCTCGATCAGGTACGGGTCCGGCGCCGCCAGCGGCGCGGGGTTGTAGTGCAGCACGTCCCGGTCGATCAGATGGACGGGAATCCCGGCGTCCAGCCCCAGGCGCATGGCCTCGATCAGCGAATCCTCCGGCGTCACCGGCAC
>Ga0326597_10000315_pt1 | contig 91504 bp, 59 predicted proteins | sample RVTome_12_FD_203789 | JGI IMG/M metagenome (GOLD analysis project Ga0326597, IMG submission 203789) | Soil microbial communities from uranium-contaminated site in the Upper Colorado River Basin, Wyoming, United States - RVT100D185 | ecosystem: Environmental > Terrestrial > Soil > Contaminated >...
TCGCAACGGCCGAGTTCCCATCTCACGCAAGCGGCGTTAGTTACGGCGGACTGCGTTGCAATGGAACCCAGCCAGCCGCGTCAACCAATGGCCTGCATCTGTTCAATGGAAAGAGCTTACCTCCCCGAGTAGGACTCGAACCTACAACCTAGCGGTTAACAGCCGCTCGCTCTACCAATTGAGCTATCGGGGACTATTCACTTTTTCAGCCCCGTGCCCGCTCGCCTTGGAGCGGTTAATCCCGGCGCGCCGGGACTCGCTCTACCCATTGAGCTATCGGGGATCGTGGGCGAACCTGGCGCCTCGCGGCGCTGCACCGGGTTGTGATGGATCGCCATAGCAGCCGTTTCAGAGCCCCATTTGTGGCGACGGCGTCCCGCCGATGCGTACGCAGGCGAGACGGCACAGTCACAGATGTTGATAGAGTGACTAAGCTTCATTCTGAATCTTTGGCCCGAGACGGCCATACCGCCCGGACCCTGCCACTTCTCTGCACGCCGCCATGCTTGCCAAGATCGCCATCTGACCGGAGGATGCTACACCCGCCGCGCGGCGCTGTCCAGTCTCGGCGGGGTTTGGGTACTGGTATCGTTTGATTCGAGAGACACCGCCGAGTGCCGTAGGGTGGGTTATCAACCCACCTAACACGCGCCGGTGCGCCAAAGCGAAGAGGTGGGTCAATGACCCACCCTACGAGACTGAGGTTGCGCATCGGACGGGCGGCCGAGACGGCCGCACTCCCCAGCGTGCCGCCATGCTTGCCAGGAACGCCATCTGACCGGAGGATGCTACACCCGCCGCGCGGCGCTGTCCAGTCTCGGCGGGGTTTGGGTACTGGTATCGTTTGATTCGAGAGACAGCGCCGAGTGCCGTAGGGTGGGTTATCAACCCACCTAACACGCGCCGGTGCGCCAAAGCGAAGAGGTGGGTCAATGACCCACCCTACGAGACTGGTATCGTTTGATTCGAGAGACACCGCCGAGACAGCCGTGCCACGTCAAACGATACCAGTACCGGGGCTTGACGCAGATATGAGCGATTCACCGGCCAGTGGCACGCCTGGGCCGGCACAGGCAAGGCGGCGGTGCGACAAGCGTGAGTCAGCGGCTCGCCTGGTCGAAGTAACTTGCCGAGGCGACGGTGCGACATGCCTGGGTCAGCGGCTCGCCGGGTCGAAGTGACTTGCCGTAGCGGCGGTGCGACATGCCTGGGTCAGCGGCTCGCCTGGTCGAAGTAACTTGCCGAGGCGGCGGTGCGACAAGCGTGAGTCAGCGGCTCGCCGGGTCGAAGTAAACCGCCGAGGCGGCGGTGCGACAAGCGTGAGTCAGCGGCTCGCCGGGTCGAAGTAAACCGCCGAGGCGGCGGGCCACGAGGGCAATGCGATGGCTGGATATTCCGGGACGCCACTCGCCAAGAAGCTGGGCATCAAGCCGGGGTCACGGGTCGCGCTCGTGGGAGCGCCGACCGGTTTGGAACGGGCGCTGGGCCCCCTACCGGAAGCGGCCGTCGTCCGGCGGCGGATCGCGGGATCGGTTCCCTTAGACGTCATTGTGCTCTTCGCGCCGCAGGCTTCGGTGCTACGCTCCCGCCTGCCGGTGCTCATCAAACGGTTGCAGGCGGCGGGCGGCCTGTGGATCGCCTGGCCGAAGAAGGCGTCCGGCGTGCCGACGGATTTGGGCGACGCACAAGTCAGGGCTGCGGGGCTGGCGGCGGGCCTGGTCGATAACAAAGTCTGCGCGATCGACGATACCTGGTCGGGTCTTCGATTCGTCTTTCGGCTGAAGGACCGGCCGAAGGCGGCACCCGCCAAGAAGCATGGTCGGCGGGACTCTGCCGGGCGCGGGCGTCAGGGCTCGCGCAAGAACAGAGTGACTGGTTGATCCGCCAAACGGCAAAGCCAGTCGGCCAGTTCAACCAGGCGGTTGATCACGTTACTCTTGCTCGATTCCTTAGGCGCTGTCGACACTGTGGCACAACAAACTTGACTCCGTATTGCCAAGACTTGGGAAGCTGACGCCATGGAACGCCTGGGCAATTTGTTCTCGCGCATCACCCGCACGATTCTGCCCGACCCCATGGTGATCGCCTGCGGCCTGACGCTCCTGGTGGTGCTTGCCGGGTTGGTGGTCCCGCAAAGCAGCGAGCTTGCGGCAATGTCTCTCGGCGGGCGGACCACGGCCGTTGCCGGAATGTGGTTTGCCGGGCTGTGGAATCCGGGCTTCCTGGTCTTCGCCCTTCAGATGTGCATGGTATTGCTGACGGGCTTCGGACTGGCGAAGGCGCCGGCGGCGACGGTCCTGTTGCGCTACGTCGCCTCGCGCGTGCATTCCGGCAGGACGGCGGTGCTGTGCGTGGCGGCGGTGTCCTGCGTCGGGTGCTGGATCAACTGGGGGTTCGGCCTGATCGTGGCGGGGATTCTTGCGACCCAACTGCGGGCCGAGCTGGGCCGGCGGCGCATCGCCTGCCACTATGCCCTGATCGTTGCCGGGGCCTACGCGGGCATGATGATCTGGCACGGCGGCCTGTCCGGATCGGCACCCCTGAAGGTCGCCGGTGACGGCGTGATCATCACGCGAACCGTGGACGGAGCCGCGGCAATTGTGCACGTCGATCCGATCAACGTCACGCGCACGATCTTCTCATACGGCAATGTCGTTTTGTCCATCGTTCTGATCCTGGGAATCCCGCTGTTGCTCACGACCATGGCGAAGCCGGGGGGAGACGATCTCGACGATGGGCCGCCGCCTGAGGCGCCGGCGCCTGCACCGAATGCGCCGGCGGCCGGTGCGACGCGCTCGCCGGCCGATTGGACAAACCGCTCGCGCGCGATTCCTGTCCTGATCGTGATCATCGCCCTGGTTGCGTTGGGCCATCTGATCAGCGAGAAGGGAACCGGCGCGTTCAATCTCAACTTCGTGAACACGGTCTTTCTGATCCTCGGGCTGCTACTGCATCGCGATTTGACGGCCTACGTCGCCGCCGTGGCCGAGGGGGGCCGGGCCATCACGGGGATCGTTTTGCAGTTTCCCCTGTACAGCGGCATCCAGAGTGTCATGTTCGGAACCGGATTGGCCGTGGCCATGTCGCAGGCATTCGTCACCGGCGCCGAGGGCGTCGCAGAGGCGTTGCACCTGTCGGCGGCGACGACGTTTCCGCCGGCGGCATTCCTCAGTGCGGGGCTGGTGAATCTGTTTGTGCCCTCGGGCGGCGGGCAGTGGATCGTTCAAGGACCGATCATGTGCAGCGCGGCCGATGCCCTGAAGCTCTCCATCGAGCAGACGGTGATGGCGGTGAGTTACGGCGATCAGTGGACGAACATGATTCAACCGTTTTGGGCGATTCCGCTGATCGGGCTCACGGGCGTCAACGCGCGGGAGTTTATGGGCTACTGCGCTTTGCTGATGCTGCTGGCCATGCCGGTCTTCGTTTTGGGATTGGTTCTACTGTTCTGAGGACGCCGGCGATCGGTGAAGCCTGGAATCGACGTTGGGGTACTTGCCGGCGTCGTGCAGGCGACCCAATTCCACATAGCTCCGCACGACATACGCCGCGTACTGCCGCTCCTGCTCCGTCGTGTCGCGCAGAACCTTGCCGGGCACGCCCATGACCATCTTGCCATCGGGAATGGTCGTGTTGGGTGCGACCACGGCGCCGGCGGCGATGATGCAGTCCCGACCGATCACGCACCCATCCAACACGATCGCGCCGATGCCGATCAGCGAACCGGACCTGATCCGCGTGCAGTGGACGACGGCCCGATGGCCGATGCTGACGTCGCTTTCAATCTCCAGGTCCACGCCGCGATGGGTGTGGATGATCGAACCATCCTGAATGTTCACGCGGTCGGCGATGCGGATGGCGGAGACGTCGCCGCGGATGGTCACGTGGTGCATGACCGTGCAGTCGTCGCCCAGGGTGACGGCACCGCCGACGTAGGCGGTCGGGGCGATGTAGACGTTGCGCCCAAGGGCGATGTCGGCCTGAATCTCCTGCATGCGCCGGATTGTAACGCCCGGCGGCCGGCGCCGCGAACGGCGCCGCTCCGGTTGGAGTCCTGGCGCTCCGGATGCTCATGCGACGGGTGCTGACGATCGTGGTTGACGGCCGGCTATTTCGGGATGGCAGCCCGAAGCCAATCGGCGGCATGTTGCACGGCTTCGTCCATCTTGCCCGTCGCCGGCCCGCCGCCCTGGGCCATGTCCGGCCGGCCGCCGCCTCGGCCTCCGACGATTGGGGCCGCGGACTTCATCAGATCTCCCGCTTTGATGCCGCGCGCAGCGATGTCCTTGGTCATCGCCGCCAGCAGGACGGCCTTGCCCTCGGATTCACTTGCGAGAAACACGGCCGCCGAGCCGGCGCGACTCCGCAGCGCGTCCGCCGCCGCCCGCAGTTGATCGATGGTGGCCTCGCCCATGTTTGCAGTGATGATTGCGCTGTTGCCGTGCTTTTCGGCGCCGGCGAGCAGGTCGTCCAGTTTGTCCAGCATGTTCGCGGTGCCGGACTTGGCCGCCTGCTTTTTCAGCGTCTTGACGTGCTCCTGCAACTCTGAAAGTCGAGCGCGGAGGCGGCTCTTCTCGAGCAGCGGAAGCTCGGTATTTGCAAGCTTCGTGGATAGCGCCGAAACCGCGGCTTCAATCGAGGAGAACCCGCTCCCTGACGGTCGCGGCTCTGAAAGACCCGAGCCGCGCTCGTCCGAGCCGCGACCGTCAGGGAGCGGGTTTTCAGCCCATGCCAGGGCCGCATCAAGCTCGCGTTCAAGGTCCACTGCGGCAGCCTCAACTTGTTGCGCCCGCTCGCCGGTGACGCCGACGACGCGGCGAATGCCCTTGGCCACGGCGGATTCTTCGATGAGCCGGAAGTGTTCGATTTCGCCGGTGCGCTTCACGTGCGTTCCGCCGCAGAACTCGACGGAGTAGTTGCGCCATTCGGGATTGTCGGGCGACTTGAGCAGCCAGTCTGACCGGCCGTGCTTTTTCGCCTCGGCCTCGGTGATGGGCACGCCGATGGAGACGACGCGGACCTCGTCGGGGTACTTCTCGCCGAAGACGGCGCGGAGGCCGCTGATCTTCATCGCCTCCTTCTGCGAGACGGGGACGTTGTCGTTGGTATAGACCGGCATGTCCTCGGCGATCTTGTCGTTGACGAGTTTCTCGATGCGCGACAGTTCGTCGGCCGTGATCGCGGCTTGATGCGACAAGTCGAACCGGGTCTTGTCCGGATCGACGAGCGAGCCCTTCTGCTGCACGTGATCGCCAAGCACCTCCCGCAAGGCCCAGTTGAGAACGTGCGTCGCGGTGTGGTTATTCTGTGTTCGCCCCCTGATCCGCCGATCAATGGTTAAAGTTGCCCGAATACCTCGTTTGATTCCTAATGGTGCTGGATCAATCACGTGAACGACCAAATCTCCCGAACGTTTAGTATCGTGGACCGTGAGGCTCACGCCATCCTTAACCGCAATGAGACCTTTATCGCCAACTTGCCCTCCCTGCTCACCGTAGAAGCACGTCTGATCGAAAACCAAGCCAATGTGCCCATACGTCGTCCATAGGTCGCCCGCTGCATCTTCGATGCCGGTAGCGAACAGGAACCTAGCTTTGACAGAATCAAACTCATACTTCGGCGCATCGTCAGTGGCCCTTGTCAGGTGCTGTTTAGGAATCTGCAACAGATCACTGGCCGCGTCCACGTTCTCTGCTTGACGCGCGCGCTGCCGCGCCCCCTCCATCAGCCTCTCGTATTCCCCGATGTTCACCGTCAGGCCGCGTTCTTCGGCCATGAGTTCCGTCAGGTCGATGGGGAAGCCGTAGGTGTCGTGCAGCTTGAAGGCATCTTCGCCGCTGATCTCTCCCAAAGGGTGGCGAACCCTAACCGAGCCGCGACCGTAAGGGAGCGAGTTTTCTTCTTCGCCGTCCGACAAGGGCGCGCCTTGCAACTCGATGACGTATTCGCATGCGTCGGCGATGTCTTTCTCATTCCAGAGATAGCGAGTGCTCCCGTGCCGCGACCAGGGGCGGACATCATCGCCGACGAGCCCGGACTCGCGGAGACGTCGCGTGGCGTATGACTTGAAGTCGTTCAGCACGCGCTCGGGAGCATCCTGCGCGGCGACAACGACGTGGACATGATTCGTTCGAACGTGCAGGGCATGAATCTCCCAACTGCGATGATCGGCGACTTCGTGGATCGTCCGTTCGACGGACGATCGCCGTGCGCCGTCCAAGGTCACCGGCGGATGGGCCAGCTTTTCCTTCTCGAATTGCTCCAGGCCCCGTTGGGGTTCCAAGAAGGGTGTGCCGGGAGCGTTGTGCTCCGGGTCCACCGATTCCTCGTCACGGCCGTGCAGCCAGGTGCCGTAGGTGTGCCAGGTAATGAAGTACGCGGGCGGGAATGGGCCCTTTTCCTTGGAGGGATGGGGAGTTGCGCGCGTTGGGAAAGAACCCGCTCCCTTACGGTCGCGGCTCGGTGATGGGGCGTCGCGGCTCGGTGATGGGGCGTCGCGGTTCGGTGATGGGGCGTCGCGGCTCGGTGCGCTGGCGTTTCTTGCACGTTGGATGGCGCGTTGTGCCGCCTCTTCAAACAGCGTAATGCCGCGGTCCAGCGTTTTGATGAATGACGCCTCTTCGTCGCGGATAATGTCGGCGACGTGGGCGACGTTTCTGCCGCCGTGGGCCGCAGTCAATTCCGGGAACGCCTCGCCCATGCACGTGGCGACGGCGGGGACGAGCTCGCAGAGAAACGGTCTGCTGGCGGGCGGGACGCCCGCACTCCCCGATAAATATTGCCGGCCGTAACGCACGGCGCGACGGAGGATGCGGCGGAGCACGTAGCCGCGGCCCTCGTTGGAGGGCATGGCCCCGTCAGTGATGGCGAAGACGAGCGTTCGCAAGTGATCGGCGACGACGCGATAGGCGACGTCTTTCATGACGGCCTCGCGGTCCGTCGGCCTCACATCGCCACGGTCATCAGAGCCGCGACCGTCAGGGAGCGGGTTCTCTTCTTCGCTCCCAGACAAGGGTGAACCCTGTCGCTCGACAACGTACTCACAAGCCGTCGCGATTGCGGATTCGTTCCACAAATATCGTGTGCTTCCGTGTCGGGACCAAACGCGAGCATCGTCGCTCATGAGCCCGGCTTCGCGGAGGTGCCGCGTGGCATACGACTTGAAGTCATTCATCACGCGCTCCGGCGTTGTTTGGGCGGTGAGCACAACATGAACGTGATTCGTACGCACATGAACGGCGTAAATATCCCACCCGCGGTGATGAGCCACTTCATGAATCGCCCGTTCGACAATGGATCGCATCGCGGCGTCGAAGATTACAGGCGCATGTATGAGCCGTTCTTGCTCGAATTGCTCGAGGCCACGCTGCGGAGCGACAGTGGGACTGCCAGGAACATTGTGCTCGGGGTCAACCGATCCCTCGTCTTGGCCATGCAGCCAAGTGCCGTAGGTGTGCCAGGTGATGAAATAAGCAGGTGGGGAATCGCGATCGGGTGGAGCAGAACCCGCTCCCTTACGGTCGCGGCTCTGTGAGGTGGTGTCGTCGTTTGGAATGTCGGTTTCGAGCAAGCCCGTGTAGGCCGGCGCGCCGGTGACGCGCTGAATCGCCGAAAAAAGCGGCGTGAAGATATCCGTGTCGTAATTGCTGAATCGGCCGAAACGCCCCGAATCCATCCCTTGCAGCAGGGCACAGATCCGCTCGAAGCCCATGCCGGTGTCAACGTGTTTGGCCGGCAGGGGTGACAGCGCGCCGTCCGCGCCGCGATTGAACTGGATGAACACCAGATTCCAAATCTCCATGACCCGCGGGTCGCCGGCGTTGACCAGAGGGCCCCCGCTCTTGTCCGGCGTCAGGTCGATGTGAATCTCGCTGCACGGCCCGCACGGCCCGGTGTCGCCCATCTCCCAGAAGTTGTCCTTCTTGTTGCCGGGGTGGACGCGCTCAGGCGGCAGAATCTTCAGCCACAGGTCGCGCGCCTCGGTGTCGGGCTCCAATCCCTCGGCGGCATCGCCCTCGAAGTAGGTGGCATAGAGCCGGTCCTTCTCCAGGGCCCAGACGTTGGTCAACAGGTCCCAGGCCCAGTCGATCGCTTCGGCCTTAAAGTAATCGCCGAAGGACCAGTTGCCGAGCATCTCGAAGAAGGTGTGGTGATAGGTGTCGTGGCCGACGTCGTCCAGATCGTTGTGCTTGCCGCCGGCCCGGATGCACTTCTGGCTGTTGGCTGCCCGCGAATAGGGCCGGGTACCCGTCGCGAGGAAGACGTCCTTGAACTGGTTCATCCCGGCGTTGGTGAACATCAGCGTGGGGTCAACCACCGGAACACACGGGCTGGACGGCACGAACGTGTGACCCTGCTTCTGAACGAAGTAGTCGATGAATTGCCGGCGAATCTGGTTGGCGCTGGGTCGAGTCATGTTTCCCGTCTCAGGGCACGCTGCGTTGGTCGATTCTCGTTGGCCCCTGCCGTGCAAGCCGAGGCGCAGCTCGGCCAATACCCTAGCTTCTTTTTCACGACACTGCAAAGAATCCGGCGCTACCAGGCGCAAACATCGCGCGATGGTCGGCAATTCCTGCGGCCGCGCGCCGCCTGCCGAATGACCATCCAGACCCCCACGCGCTCCGGTCGATATTCCTTTGTTCCGTGCCTTGGAATTGAGGTTCGGAGTTTTTTGCGAGCGCGGCGGATTTGCGCCTGGCCCACCGGGGCCGAGGACGGCCCGGCTCGCTTGATGGCGTAAAGCGGAGAGGGCCTTCCCGTGGCCGCAGACGAGCGACGATCACAAACGCTCCAGAGTTGCCGCACCATCGCGGCACTGGTGATCTGTGCATTCTCCTGGATGGCGATCCTCACGTTCGACGTGACGGATTGGCCGAACAGCGCGGTCTGGCCGCAGAACGATCCGGTCCACAATGCCTGCGGCCGCGCCGGGGCATGGTTTGCCTATGAGTTGAGCTTCTACTTCGGCGAGGGGGTCTACCCGCTGCTCTTCCTGTTCACGCTGGCGGCACTGTTGCGGTTGCTGCGGCGTCCCATTGGCGACCTGCCGCTGCGCCTGGCCGGCCTCTGCGTCCTGGTGACCGTTACCGCCACCGCCGCCGCTCTGATCGATCCCAGCCCGAGCACCGGGCTGGTCGAGGGGCGTGGCGGCATTCTGGGTATCGCGGTGGGCGACTTCCTCAAGCGGAGCCTCTCGACCTTCGGCACGACGCTCGTCGTCGCCGCGGCTTACATCGTGGGCTTCCTCCTCGCCGCCGACGAGTTGGTCGTCCTGCTTCCGCGCGGCCTCTCCTTCCTGCGGCGCCGAGCCGCCGAGATCGTCGCCGCCCTGCGGAACGCCGGCCAGATTCACCGCGGCCTGACGCCGGTGATGATCGGCGCCGGAAACGCCGCCGCCATCGCTGGGCCGGACACCCTGGAGTCTGAAGACGACCCGTATACAGAGGAAGAGGAGGAAGAAGATTGGGACGACGAGGATGAAGACGAGGACGAGGATGAGGATGAGGATGAAGACGAGGAGGAGGAATACGATGAATCGGAGGAAGACGACCAGCCGGACACGCCGATCAATCGCGATCTGATCATCCGCATGCTCGGCCGGGACCGCATGGAGGGCAAGATTCCCAAGAGCGCCTGGCCCAAAGAACTCGGCGATTACGTGTTACCCCCCCTCTCTCTGCTCGGCGATCCGGAGGTATGCTACAACGACACCCACGAGGAAGTCGTTCGTGAGAAGGCCGACATCCTCGAGCGCACGCTTCAGGAGTTTCGCATCGACGTCCGCGTCGTCGAGATCGACACCGGCCCGGTCATCACCATGTTCGAACTCCAACTCGCCGCCGGCACCAAGGTCAGCCAGATCAGCTCACTGGCCAACGACATCGCTCGGGCCCTCAAGGCGCCCGCCGTTCGGGTCGTAGCCCCCATCCCCGGCAAGAACACCGTCGGGATCGAAGTGCCCAACATCGACAAGGAGAAAGTGCGCCTCAAGGAACTGATCATGCTCGGCGGAGTCAAGCCCACAAAAATGGCCCTGCCCATATTCATGGGCAAGGACGCCAGCGGCGATCCGCTGATTCAGGACATCGCCACGATGCCCCACTTGCTCATCGCCGGCACCACCGGCAGCGGGAAGTCCGTGGCGATCAACACGCTGATCATGTCGTTGCTCATGACCCAACGGCCCGACCACGTGAAGCTGATCCTGGTCGATCCCAAAGTCGTCGAACTCCAGATATTCAAAGAGATTCCTCACCTCATGTGCCCGATCGTGACCGACATGCAGCGGGCGGAGATGATCCTCGAATGGGCTACACAGAAAATGGACGAGCGGTATGAGCTTCTCGCCGAGGCCGGAGTCCGCGACATCGCCGGCTTCAATCGGCTCGGCAAGGAGAAGATCTACGAGCGCTTCGCCCCGGAGTCCGAACAAGAGAAGCTCCAGATCCCGACGCATCTGCCCTACATCGTGATCGTCATCGACGAATTGGCCGACCTGATGATGACCAGCAGTAAGGAGGTCGAACTCCATTTGTCTCGCCTCGCGCAAAAGAGCCGGGCCGTGGGCATTCACCTGATCGTCGCCACCCAGCGACCCCAGGCGAACGTCGTCACCGGCCTGATCAAGAGCAATCTCCCGTGCCGCATGGCCTTCCGCGTCGCCAGTCGGATGGACTCCCGGATCGTCCTCGATCAAAACGGCGCGGAGGTCCTCCTCGGCGAGGGCGACATGCTGTTCCTCCCGCCCGGTTCATCGAAGCTCATCCGGGCCCAGGGCACCTTCATCGAAGACGAGGAACTGAAAGACCTCATTCACGATCTTGGGCAGAAGGCCCAGCCACAGTTCCACCATGAGCTTCAGCGCTTGCAGCCCGACGGCGACGTGGGCAACACTCAGCGCGATCCGCTCTTCGACAAGGCGGTGGAATTGGTCGTCCAAAGTCGCCGCGGCAGCGTGAGCCTCTTGCAGCGACGCCTGGAGGTGGGCTACTCGCGCGCCAGCCGGCTCATCGAACAGATGGCCCAGGCCGGCCTCGTCGGCGACTACAAAGGCAGCCAGGCCCGAGAGGTTCTGATCACCGAAAAGCAGTGGAATGACATCCGGCAGCAGCGCGACCGCGAGTTGGACGAAGAGGAGTTCAACGCCGATCTCGACGCTGAGGATGACGATAGCTACGGCCCCGCCGACCTTGAAGACGACGCAAGCTAGTGCTCCGTCACAGTTGATTTTTCGGGTGGTACGGGCGTCTCGCCCGTCCGGAACGGGCAAGATGCCCGTACCACCCAACCCGAAGAATTGATTGCGACGAAGCACTAGCTCCGGCAAGCCCGCCAAAGACGCATAACGAAAAAAGCCCTACAATCCGGTTCGCCGTTTGGCGGCCCGCACGACCGCGGTCCGGACGCACCCTGAAACAATGCAACTGCCCCTCATCCTGCCGCCGATTCAGTCTCAACGCTACGACTGCCACGGATGCACGAATTGTTGCCGCGAATTGGTCGTTCAGCTCACTGCCTTCGACCGCGACAACATTGATCGACAAAACTGGGCCGGCGAGCTGTCGACGAAACCCTACATTCGCCTTGGTCGAAACCACGTACTCAATCAGACCCCCGACGGCTGCTGCGTCTTCCTCTCCGATGATGGCAAATGCCGCATCCACGCCAGGCATGGACCGACGGCGAAACCGCTGGCCTGTCAGTTGTACCCGTTCACGCTGGAGGCCGATGCCCAGGGGCTCCGAGTGGGAATCCGCTTCGATTGTCCATCCGTCGCGCGCAACGACGGCAACCCCCTGCCGACGCACCGATCGAATCTCGCGCACCTCGCCTCCGCCTTCACGGAAGCCCTGCCGTCGGCGCATCGGGCCTCTGAAAGCCCGTTGGAACTCGTCCGTGGTCATCCAGTGTCCGCCAAGGCGGTCGATCTGCTGCTCGATCTGATCCATCGGTGGTTGGGCGACACGAAGCGTCCACTGCATCATCGCGTCATCGGTCTCCACGAACTCGTTCGCACACTGGGCGAAGCGCGCCTGAATCGATTCGATGATAATCGCATCATCGAACTGGTCAGATTGTTGATGTCCGACATGCCGGCGCTGGCCGGTGAACAGGCCGCCGCTCCGATGTCCCCGCCGACCGACAGGCAATCACGACTGCTGCGTCAGGCCGTCTTCGTCCACTGTGAACATCTCTCGGTCCGAGAGGTCGGGGCCTCCTTTCCGAAGACCCTTGTCTATCGTTGGGATCAGTTGCGGCGGGCACGGCGCATGGCCGCCGGTCACGGGGCGATTCCTCGCCTCGGCCCTCTTGATGTCGGCAGTGATTTCGAGGCATTCCAGCGCGTCGAGGCTGATCCAAACCTGCCCACTCAACCGTGCGACAGCCTCATGACGCGCTACCTGGAACAGCGCGTGGCCTGCCGCACCGCCTTCGGGCCGGCCTACTACGGCTGGCCGATCCTGGACGGATTGCAGTCCCTGCTGCTTGCCGTTGCCGTGATCGGATGGCTGGCTCGTTGTCTTGCGGTGGCCGGCGGGCGTTCGGTCTATGGGTTTGATGAAATTGTCAGAGCCGTGGGCCTGGTGGACCGCACGGCGGGCCGCGCGCCGGGTCTGGGCGCGGCGTCGGCGAGACTGCGTCTACGATACCTGACTCAGAATCAAGGGTTGCTCTCGCTGATTCGCGCGTATCCGATCGTTCCCTGATCACCGGCGTTCGCTGCGCGCCGGGCCGGCGACTCTCGCTGTTCCGTGGCCGACGGGCCGAGTCGCGCCTGACGGGCAAGCTCCTCGGGCGTTTGCGGCTTCGCCGTATAGTCGCTGATCAGAGCGCGGGTGATGACGATCTCCACGCGGCGATTCGCAGCTCGACGTTCATCATCATAGGTTTGTTTGAGGACGGGTTCGTACGGACCAGCGGTGGAGATGCGCATCGCCTTGGGGTCGAGGCCCAGTTCGACCAGGCGATCCCGGACTCTTCGCGCCCGGGCGTATCCCAGGTCCAGTCCGTCTTTGTATGGGGAGTCGAGTGGTAGCGGCTCATTGGTGGAGTGGCCGCGAATCTCGATCTTGTTGTTTTTTCCCCGGAGTTCCTTCATGAGTTTGGCGAGCAGGGTCTCCATCGGCGGCTCGAGTTCCGCGCTGAATCTCCCAAAGGCGATCGGCCCACCGACGACAAGCTCCACGCCGTCGCGCACTTTTTTGACTCGGTAGAACTTGCCGTCGACGCCCGGCTCATCCGAGTGGCCGTAGTTCTTCTTCTTGTCCGGGAGGGTCAGCGTCTCGAACTTGACGAGAAAGCTCTTGAAGTCGATCAGCTTGTCCGGAAAGTAGCCGGCTTGTCCCGTGGCCCCGAAGGCCTTGCGGATCGATTCCATCGCGGCCATGAAGAGTTTGTCTTTTTCGTCGAAGTTGGCCATGGCGGCGAGCAGAATGAAGAACGTGAGCAGCAGCGACATCATGTCGCCGTAGGTCAGCACCCACATCGGAGCGCCGGCGGGTTGGCTTTTGCGCTTCCTCGCCATGTCAACTGCCTCGCCGCGGTCACAACTTACGGCCCAACCGCTCCCTTACGGTCGCGGCTCTGATCAGTGCGGCTCTGATCTGCGCGCCACAGGTGCACTCAAGCCTGCTGCGTGGCTTCGAGCACTGCACGCTGCTTTGGCGACAGGAAAACCGCGAGCTTCATCTCCAACATCCGCGGGTTATCGCCGGCCTGTAAGCCCAGGATTCCCGCCTTGGCCACCTCAAGATAGAGCATTTCCTCGTCGTGCTTCGCGGTGAGCTTGTCCACGAGCGGCAGGCAAAACACATTCGCCACGATGGCGCCGTACATGGTCGTCAACAACGCGATCGCCATGCCGGGGCCGATCTTGGTCGGATCGTCCATGTTCTTCAGCATCACCACCAGCCCAACCAGCGTTCCGATCATGCCGAAGGCCGGCGCATATTTGGCCATGACGTCGGGAACGCCGCGGCCCTCCGAGTGGCGCTGATCGATGGATTCGATTTCCATGTCCAACACCTGTTTGACGGTGTCCGCATCCGTTCCGTCCACAACCATCTGCAAGCCGTTGGCCAGGAACTGATCGGGAATGTCTGCAATCGTGTTCTGCAACGAGAGGATCCCCTCACGTCGGGCGACGTCCGCCAACTGGACGATTTGACGGATCAGTTCAGCCGGCTTGCGGCTCTTATTAAAGAAAGCGTTCTTGGAAATCGTCACGAAGGCCAGAAACCGATCGAAGCGGCAGCTCACCATAGTGGTGAAGGTCGCCCCGCCCAGGACCATCATGATCGACGGCACATCCAGAAAAGTGCCGACGATATCGCCGTCCGACCCCGCGAAGAGAGAGTAGAACAGCAGACCGACGGCAAAAACCAGGCCGAGGAGCGTACTGATGTCCATGCGAAAGCCTCTTGCCCGGACGAGCGGCGCCGGCGCGGGAACCTCAGCGACCGACATTACCGCTCCGTCCATTGGTGCGGGATCCGGTTGCCGTTCGTCACTACATCGGACGTTCCGGCGGGTCGTTTCAGAACCAGAACCGCTCATCCGCCGACGATTGCGGCACGGTACCGGACCCAGCAGGCAATTCGGACGCAATCCGGTAATATGAGACCGGCGCGCACGGTCGCCGACCGGTGAGGGCCCGATACCAACGACTTGCACGGCGGATCGTGCAGACCCGTGGAACAACGATTGATGCCAGAGGACCGAGAAAATCGGAGGTTGGCCGGCGCACGGTTACGTCGCCCGCTTCCGACCGTGGCCATCGCCGCCGTCGCGCTGGTTGTCCGCCTTCCGTGGTTGGCATCGCCCGGCTTCATGCCCGATCAGACGCAGTTCGTCTCTTGGTCGGTACTCAGCCATTCGCCCGACGGCATGGCCGCGGTCTATGCTCCGCGCGGCTCCCAAGGCAGACCCGCGTGTAACTATCCGCCCGTCGGGGTCTACCTGCTCAAGGGTCTCGGCGGTATCTATGAGACGTTGTCGCCTTCGTCGCAGGGTCTCGATCCGGCGCTTGAGCAGGCCATCGCTCACGGTAATCGGACGCCGGCCACGCGACGCGCCGCGATTCTGTTCAAACTCCCCGCCGTGCTGGCGGATGCCCTGCTGGGCTCGCTGTTGTTTGTCTTTCTCGCTGCAAGGGCTCCCTTGAAGACCGCTGCCGTGGTTGCGGGGTGCTACGTCCTGTTGCCGGCGGTCATCTACAATTCCGCCGTTTGGGGGCAGGTGGACGCACTTCCGACGCTGTTGGTCATCGTCTCGCTGGAGTTGGCACGCCAGGGAAAGTTGGGTTGGATGGTCGCGGTTGCGACGCTCGCCCTCCTGACCAAGGCCCAGACGGCAGCGATGCTTCCACTGTGGTTCGGCGTTGCGATGTGTTGGACCGTTCGCCCGGCGGGGCAAATGACCTCGCGCCCCGCGGCGCAGGGCAAAGGGCCGTCACGATCTGTACGGCGACGAGCCGCCAAACATCCGGCAAATCAGCGCCCGGCCCTGCGGCGGATGGTCGGCCGTGGGTTGATCCTTCTCGCCACCGCCGGCTTGGTCGCGATCGTTGTCCTGTTTCCGTTTCGGCACGTTTTGTCCGGCGTGTGGCGGGCCTATGCCGGGGCGGCGAGCTACTACCCGTTCACGCATCTCAACGGGTTCAGCGCCTGGTTCCTCAGCGCGCCGCTGACCGAGCCGCATCTCCGATCGGTGCCGCTGACGGATTGGTACGTGTCGGATTCTACGTCTGTCTTGTTTGGACTCAGCCCCAGGCTGTGGGGCCTGATCGGCGTGCTGGCGGTCTGGGGATTGGTGCTCGAGATGCTGTGGCGCAGGCGGTGCGACGATCGCTCGCTCCGTTGGGCGGCCCGAACCCTGCCGCTGGCGTTCTTTGTCCTCTCAACGCAAATGCACGAGCGATACCTGTTTCCAGCGCTGGCCGTGTGGGCGTGGTCGTTTCTGCCGAGTCGGCGTTGGTGGCTCTGCTGGTTGACGATCGGTGCGGCCGCGACGATCAACGTGATCTGGGCCTGGCCCGGGCCGGGCAAGTCGGCCTGGGTCACGATGGCAACCGAGACATTGCACCGCAACTGGCTGTCGCTGCCGCCCGGCGTCTGGTGCAGTGGAGCGCTGATTGTCGTGCTCGGCCTCAGTACCTTCGGCTGGATCGACGGCCTTTCCTGGCGCGAGACGCGAACGCGATCCAACTCGAACACCGGCGCGAAGTCGAATTCACTATGAAAGATTCGGGGGAACGGATTTCCACGATGGATGGGAACGAGAAGGGATCCTCGTACCAGCACGAGCACCACCCAGCCGGGCAGGGTGGCCGCCTGCTTGATCCAAGTCGCCAGCTGCTTCTCGTCGAGCGTGTCGCCTTCCCGAGCGCCGAAGCTGGCAAGATGGCATATTACGCCCTGCGCTGGCTCAGCACACGCGGCGAAACCGGGCCATGGCGCGAAGTCGCGGCGGCGACCGTGGCGGCACAGAACCCGCGCGACTTAGTGCTCTTTGTCGCGCGGAGGCAAGGGGTCGTTGCCCGGCGCGATCGTGTCCTTGCTGACGATCCTGCCGTGGATGCCCTGCGTGGTCAGTTCGCCGCCACCCTGGTTTTTCAGCATTTCTCGCGCGGCTTGGTTCGCCGCCGCCTGCGTCGGGTGCAGACTTGACGCTTTGTCGGCGTCAATTCGTTGGTTGGCCCACTGTCCGTTTTCCCGGCGAGAGACGAAACGATCACGACCCTTAGCCATGTCGAAGCTCCCTATAAAGTTAGAGTACATGCTCCGGCGGGGCACCGTGCCCTCATAGAAATCGTAGCGCGCGCGGGCCCAAGGTCAAGTTCGAGTGGGTGCCGGCTCAGCCACCCCAGCCTATGGGGGCCAGAGGAGCGGTTCGCATTCGCGAGTAGGCGGTTGGCGCTCCCCATCACCCCGCGTTCACGGCGCGGGATTCGCCGCATCGGCAACGATAGAAGCGTCGCCGATAGAACCGACCATCGCGCTCGCCTCAGCCCGCAGCTTGATTCGTGTTTCGATGATTCGCTTGCAGTCTTGGGAGATCGCCTTGGCGCGGGTCTTGTCGCGGGGAATGGGAACCGCAATTTCCAGCAGCCGTTTGCCAAGTGTGTCGATGATGTCTTGCGTAAACTGCTTGGCCCGCACTTGGAGTCGAACAACCGGGGTGTTCAGAAGCGCGAACAGTAACCACGGGTCGATCACGTCGGCTTTGAGGATGCGCATCCGGTAGATGTGACTCTGGAACAACATGGGCAGGTCGTAATCGGTGACGATCGCTGACGAGCCGACGAGGTAGGTGCCGTCCTTCACGATCAGGATGTCACCACCCTGCACGTCCACCTTGCTCTTGAGACTGTCATAGATTTCCTCGCTGACTCCGTGCTTGAAGTCTGCCTTGATCTCCCAATTGGAGAAGTCGGAAGTCCGGATGAAAGGGATTGTTCCGGTGCCATACGCCATCTTGCCGATTTCGATACCCGTGTCGAGCGAGACGGCTTGTTTCTTGAGCAAGTCACCAATTGTTACAAAGTCGTAGTCGCGCGAGAGCCGCTTGATCTCCGCCTTGATTTCGGGGTTGTAGTAACGCGGGACCAAGATGCGGTGGACGATGCCACTGCTTTGGAGCGTGAAGCCGCGATGGTCAGCGACAAAGCCCGCATCCACAAGCCATGCCGCGTAGCGCTCGCCGACCTCCGGCACTTCGTCCAGAAGCTTCAGTTCCCCGGAGTCGTCTTTACGGCACGTTGGGTTGCCCCGCGAGTCGTGTCCGCACCACTTGGCTTCACCCATGAAGATATCGAAGTCGGCTGGGGGCTTTTTCTTCGTGCCAACGAGGACGCACACCTTAGTGTGCGTTCCACCTTTGCCGCTGGTCTTGAAGAGGGGTTCGGGCATGCTCGCAATCGCGGTGATTTGCAGCCGATCCATCAGCCACGCAATGACAAATTGGTGAGATGGATTACCAAAGACGCTTTCTGGTAGAACGATCCCCAGACGCCCACCAGGTTTCAGCAACTGCAAGCACCGTTCCAGAAAAAGGATTTGAGGCGGTAGCTTGTCGCGGAGCGCCGCCGTCCGTTCCCAGCGCTTGGCCGTCTTGTCGTACTTCCACTTGTAACTCAGATCGAACTGCGACAGAATCTTTTCGCCCTTCACCACGATCTTCTTGCCGAAGGGCGGATTCGTAAAAAGCACGTCGAATGATCCTGCCCTGATTTTCTGCTGCATTGCCTCCGGCCAGTCCTTAAGCGGCTCCAGGCTGTTGGCGCAGAAGACCCCGCCGCGCCCGTCGCCGATGAGGGCCATGTACGCCTTGCAGACCTTCGCGAGAAAGGCGTCCTTGTCGATGCCCCGGAAGCAATCGGTAGCGACCTCAAACTCCCGCTTGGTCAGCTGCCGTTCGGACCATCCTTTGCGGTTGGCTTCGGCGCGCAGTTGCGCCCAAACGTGCGACAGCGCGGTAATCAGGAAACCGCCAGACCCGCACGCCGGATCAATGACCCGCTCCCCGGGTCTCGGATCTACAATACGCACCATCAACTCGACAACATTCCGAGGCGTAAAGAACTGTCCCTCCGAACCGCGCAGAGCCGGGCCGATGAATACCTCGAAGGCATCGCCGATGGCATCACGATCGGCGTCGGTAATGCAATAGTTTTGCAACTCGCCCACGACGTACGCGAGGCTGTCGGGATCAAGCTTGATTGTGTCCGTGACGTCAAATACATCGCCGTATGCAGCGTCCTTGACGCGCTCGAACACGTCCTTGACCCGCTTTTGGATGTCTTTGTGCGGCTCGCCGACCCCGGCGCGGAACGTCACTGTATCGTCGGGATTCGTGTCCTGCTCATCGAGAAGCTTGCAGAAAAGGATGTTAATGATTTCTTGGGCGAGGGCTTCGTCCCGCGTGATGCCGGTTGTCATGCCCGCCAGGTGATTCCGCAGGTCGCGGAACACGGCTTTCAGGTTGGACGGCTTGACGAGGTCTTTCCGCCTGTAAAGACCGATGTCCTCGATGCGCTGGCCCTTGCGCGGGATGTTGGGCAGCTTCTCGTAGGTGCGCTTGCCGTTTTTGTGGTGGACCTTCCGCAGATAAAGATGTTCATCGCCGTTGAACCACACGCCCACTTCGGCAGCGGACATGTCCATGTAGAGGCGAAGTTGGTGCTCGCCGTCCTTGCGGTCCTTTTTCTTGCACTCCACCACCATGAACAACTCGTCCTCGGTTTTCTTCGTCGAGTTGAACACGGCGATATCAACGGGATACGATTTTTCCTCGTCCGACGGCCGGACACGAACGCGGTGCTGAGGCCGGGTCTGAATCTGGCTCTTCCCGTATCCGTAGTCCTCGACCAAGCGGCGCGCAAAGACCTGAACCGCCTCGATTTCCTCGGGCGTGCCGCGGACTCGCTGGCCGCTGATGTAGTCGACGACGTAGCCGGACTTCAATTCGTCGCTTCGCTCTGCCTGAGCATCTTCGTCTTTCGGTTTCCTTGCCATATTTCCTCGCTCGACCACGACCGCATCCGAGTTGCCGCGCAACACGATAGCAGACCGACGTGCCGAACGCATCAGGTTCATCCAGCTTGCGGCACTCTCTTTAGCGCCTTGTGTCGGTTGCCTTGTCATCGGCCACGGGGCAGCGGAGGCTCTTGCTATACATCCCAGACCGATCGAAGCAGCAAGGGCGTCGCGGCCCGCCTGGGCCCATCAGGCTGCCGGTCCACGTCGCGTACGGTTCGTTCGCTGCGTCGTAGTCGCCATGGCAGCCCAGGCGCCGGCCCTCCGCCAGAAGCTGCTCAAGATCGGTACGCAGGTGCGCATCACGACGCGGCGGGTGTGATGTCCAACCACACCTCCCGCGCCTGCGGGAAATGGCGCTCGCAGGCTTTCCAACCAAGCATAGGAGGGTCCAGCGTAACCCTGACGTGGGCCCAAGTTAACATTTGTTGGGCGCAGTTCCTTAGCGCCAGTCGACGCGAAATTGAACGACCGGACGCAGAAATTGACGCAAGTGAGAAGAACGTCGTTTTTCGATATTTGATAAAGTATTGTCCGGACATGCTTTACAAAAGCGGGCGATGGGATTCGAACCCACGACGTCCAGCTTGGGAAGCTGGCATTCTACCACTGAATTACGCCCGCCGCGGGAGGTGACGGCACCTGTCTTGCACCATTATCGAAGTCCGGGCCGGCGCGGTCAAGGCTCGAACCGTGTGATCCCGGCGGTGGGTGTGCCCAGAGATTCGGGTACTGGTGCAGTTTGATCCTAAGTAGAGCCGCAGAATCTTTCGTTCGATTCACGGCTCCGAAAACCGTCGTCCTGGCCCTCTCGGGGCACCTTTTGTGACGAAAGTGAATGATTTGTTCTGCGTCTCTACTTAGAACATACGGCCGAGACGGCCGTACCACCCATCTACTTAGAATATACGGCCGAGACGGCCGTACCACGCAAACTTTACCGATACCGAGATTCGGGCGAGGGTTAATCTCTGTGGTGCGAGGCATCTGTCCAATGTCTATCCCACAAGTCGCTCTGAACAACTGATTCCATCGCCATCATCGCCTCGGCGGCTTCACGTCGGATGCACGAGCGAAGGCCCGCGATTCCGCTCAGGCGAGCCTCATGGACGCCAGGGCGGAGTACTTGAAGATATCGAAAGCCCATGCGCTACAAGCTCGTCCAGGACGGCACGCTGCCCGGCCGGAATGTGGGGCAGCATCCGGCGTCAGGCCCGTGACACAGCGGACTGAGCGAAGCTCGGCAACCGCTACGCGACTCATACCGCTGTCCGGCACCCCTGAGTCAATGGCGGGCAGCCGTCCTATCACGCCCTCTTCGCGTTCGCAATTCGGGCGTCGCACTCGGCAACCCCCTCCACAACATCCGCTGCTTCGTACAGTGCCCTGGCTTCCTCCCAAGAATCCACTGCGCTCGGCATCTGACCCTGCGACTCTTGCACGAGCGCACACACTCGAAGCGCGTTTGCGAGGTCAAGACCCGAAGCCGCTGTCTGTTGTCGATAGATGCCGATCGCCTCGGCGACTGTGGCCTCCGCTGACCGCAACTGACCGAGTTCCCGCTGAATGTCAGCGAGATGCCGTAGGGCGTGCGCGAGGCGGATCGGCTCATTGATCGAACGGCATATGGTAGCAGCTTCCATATACCCATCGTTCGCCGCGTCAAGATGCCCGAGGTCTCTCTCGACCTGACCCACGCCCTGGAGGGCGATGACCAACTCCGAGGCGGAGTGAGCGGCGCCAGCAGACGCCACGGCGTCCTTGTATTTGGCAAGGGCGTGATCCAGCCGACCCGATCTACGAGCCTCTCGCGCTTGCTCTATGATCGCTGCGACGTCCTCAGACATGTTTCCCTCGTCGACTGGCTAACGTAAATCGGCTCCGTTGTCGGCCGCCCGTGGAAGTGGGCTGCGAGCCGACAACGAATTATCCATCGCGGGCGTGGCCGGTCAACTGCCGCCGCGGGTTCAAGCGGCGAGGCCACGGAGCCACGAACCGACGAAGGGATGGGGAGCCACGGCGCCAGCGCGGCGGGGGTTGAGTTCGGACGGCACGGCGCTGACAATCCTCTGCTGGGAAGCAACCTGATCGCCGATGGTATCACGCTGGTGCGGCGACACCGGCGAGATTGCCGCGCTCGTCGAAAAGATCGTCATCCCGGCGAACGCCGCTCGCGGGATGGAGCCCGTGCGGCGCTTCAGCCGCGGCAGATTCAGGTTGCACAGCGCTTCTGTGTGTTAGAATGGACGGCATGCTCCCTGCTCCGTTACCGGGCACCGCTTACGAAGGAACGGGTAAATGCCATTACCGGGTGGACCATCGGACAAGGCCGGCAATCGCTACGAGGCAAGATGGACCGTCGTCTGCATGGCGCGCGTACTTGGCAGCCAGTATAACTCGATCCACCTTGAGCCGCCCGGCCCGGAAGGCCAAGGCATCGAGTTCCAGCTGCGCTGCGGGGACACCCGTGAGTATCACCAGGTAAAGCGACAAGGCGGCCGACGCGGCCACTGGACGCTGCGTGAACTCAACGGTGCCGGGGTCCTCACCGCCTTCCGGAGCCGCCTTGGCAACGAGAAAGCAGCATGCGTGTTCGTGTCGTCGCAAGATGCGCATGATCTGCGTGAGCTGGCGGAAAGGGCACGCAGCGCGGCCGATCTGCCGGAGTTCGAGCGCGAGTTCGCGAAGGGCGAGTGGGATTCGCGGCTCGACAGCCTTTTGAAGTGCTGGCCTGGGTGTACCCGCTCGGAGGCCTTCTCACTTCTCAGGCGCATTCACGTCCACACCATCGACGAGGATACACTGCGGCGGCACGCGGAGCTGGAACTGGCGCCGCTTGTTGAAGGCAACCCTGGCGCTGCCAGCGACGTGCTCTTCGCGTACGCGCTTGAATCTGTCCACCAGGAGCTTACCAGCACTCGAATCACCGACCACCTGAAGTGCCGGGGTTTCAACCGGCCGATTTGGGCGGACCCACAGACGCTTTCCGATGTCGTCCAGAAGGCGAATGAGCGATATACGACCCGCCTGCATCGCGAGCTTATTCGAGGGGAGCTCATCCAGCGGGAGGAGAGTGCACATGTTCTGGCGCCGCTACAGGAGGGTTCGGCGAAGCGTGGTGCGATCGTCACGGGCAGTGCCGGCTCTGGCAAGAGCACCGTGCTGCTTCAGGTGATCGAGAGCCTCAAGCAGCAAGACATCCCGACGCTTGCGTTTCGCATTGATAACCTGACGCCAACACAGTCACCGGACGAAGCGGGGCGGCAGATCGAATTGCCGAAATCCCCCGTCACAGCACTCGCCGCGCTGGCCAAAAACCGGCGCTGTGTTCTCATCCTGGATCAGCTTGATGCGGTCAGCCTGACTTCTGGCCGCAATCCAGAGTTCTTCCAATGCTTCGACAAGATGATACGCCAGGCGCTGATGTTTCCCGAAATGCGTGTCGTGATCGCGTGTCGGCGTTTCGATTTCGATAATGATCATCGGTTGCGCCAACTCGGTGGCCGCGACGATGTGCTCGAGCATGTCGAGGTCGGGAGCCTGTCCGACGATACCGTTCGGCGGACTGTGCAGGCGCTCGGTATTGAGCCTTCGCGGCTTGTAGATAAACAGGTCAAGCTGCTCTCCGTGCCAAGCCATCTGAAGCTGTTGTGCGAAGTCGCTCAAGGCGCAGGGACAAGTCTGACCTTCGAGACAGCTAACGGGCTCTACGGGCTGTACTGGCAGCGAAAGGACCAGCTCCTCCGCGCGCGACTTGACCCAACGGTCGCGTGGTCGCCCGTTATTGACAGGTTGTGCGACTACATGAGCGAGAGACAGGTGCTATCGGCGCCGGCTACAACCCTGGATGACGTGACGGCGATCCGCGATGCGCTCCTGTCGGAGCACGTGCTTGTGCAAGACGGGGCGCGGGTCAGCTTCTTTCACGAGGGCTTCTTCGACTATGCGTTCGCAAGGCACTTCGCAGCCACCGGAAACGACCTGGTCGGGCTGTTGCGCTCGGGCGAGCAGCACCTTTTCCGCCGGGCCCAGGTTCGTCAGATTCTCCTTCACGAGCGTGAAATTGACAGGCCTCTCTATCTCAGCAATCTGAAGATGCTCCTGGAGTCAGCGGACTTCCGGTTTCATATCAAGCAGGTCGTTTTCGCTCTGCTCGCGCAGTTCGCTGACCCAACGGAGCCAGAATGGCGAATCCTGGAACCACTGCTCCAGGACCCGGGCTACCCGAATCGCGATCAAATCTGGTTTGCAACGCGAACACTGCCTTGGTTCAGGCTGCTCGACTCGCTCGGCGTAGTTGAGGCTTGGCTCAAGCAGAGCGATTCAGAGACAGTTGACCGGGCGGTGACGCTGTTACACGGCATCCAGCGCGACGCCGCCGATCGCGTCGCCGAATTGGTCGAACCGTACGTCGGGGCGTCCGAAGAATGGCGTAAGCGGCTCCATTATTTGATCGAGTGGGCGGAACTCGATGCAGGCCGGCGGTTCTTCGACCTGTTCTTGCGGCTGATCGACAACGGCGATCTGGACGGCATAGGTCGCTTTCGCGAGAACGATTTCCTCGGCTTGCTGCATGGGTTGCCCGAACGGCGCGCGGACTGGGCTTGTGAGGCGATCGAGCACTATCTGACGCGGCAACTGGAGTTGTCTCTCGAAGCTGGGGAGCCAAATCCGTTCAACGATGGAGGCGGGCTGCGTTCCAGTCAGTCATCCGAAGACGTCCTGATCGGTGCTGCTCAGCGTGCTCCCCGAGCGTTCATCGAGCACGTCCTTCCCTTCATCCTACGCGTGATCGAACTGAATGCCGTCCCCGAAGGCGAGAAACCGTGGGAGGATACTGTTTGGCGGTGGCGGCACCTGGACGGGGGACACGGCGTCGATGATCACCTGCTCCGCGCTACCGAGGAAGCGCTGAGCAAGCTGGCACGCGAGGCTCCTGATGAATTCAGCCGCGTTGCTGCGCAATTGCGGTACTCTGACTACGAGACGGTGCAGTTCCTACTCATCCGGGCCTACGCCGCCAATAGTGAGAGATTCGCCAACGAAGGGATCGACTACCTTGGAGAGCAAGCGCGACGCCTACGCTGTGGCTATTTTGATGCAGGCTACTCACATCGTGCTTCCCATGACCTGATCAAAGCCGCCACGCCATTTTGTTCTGTTGAACGCCTCGCAAATCTGGAGGCGGTGCTTCTTGAGTACTACACCGACTGGGAGCGAACTGCCGATGGCCGGCAATGGCGCGGACAAACACAATTCGAGTTACTGCTTGCGATCGACCAGAGGCGCCGCAGCCCTCGTGTACAAGCGCGGATCGGCGAATGTCAGCGCAAGTTTCGCAGGGATGCACCAGTGGAACCCCCGCGAAGTGGCGTGTGCTGGGTTGGCTCGCCGATTCCCGCGAGTGCCGCCGAGAAGATGACTGACGAGCAATGGCTCGGCGCCGTCGCGCGCTATGCGAATCGAGAACACGAGTGGCGCGACGGCGCGCCTGTCGGCGGTCCCCATGAGCTCAGTCAGACGTTGGAGGCGCACGTCAGGAAGGATCCACAGCGCTTCGCACGCCTCGTGCTCAGATTCCCTGACGACGCTAACCCCGCTTATTTCCACGCGGTGCTTCGTGGGCTCGACGGCGGGATGGCAGACCCCGGGGCGATCTTTGAAGCCTGTCGTCGGTGTCATCGACTTCCAAAGCGTCCAGCGGGCTCAGCTTTCTGTCACCTTGTAGAAAAGCTGCCCGAGCTTCCCTGGCCAGAGGACCTGCTCGACGCAATCGCGTGGCACGCAACGGACAACCCTGATCCAGACCGCGAGCACTGGCGAACCGAAGCGTCCAGCGGCCAGTGTTACTACGGCGGAGATATCTACACAGCCGGGATCAACTGTGTGCGCGGCGCGGCGGCGGGTGCTTTCAGGGCCTTGCTCTTCGCCGACACGGAACGGGTCCTACGGTTCCTGCCCACGCTTCGGCGGATGGTGCGGGACCCCTCGATCGCTGTGCGGTCGTGCGTCGTGACCACGCTGTTGCCCGTGCTGAAACACGATCGCGACCTCGCCCTGGAGCTGTTTCTGGAACTCTGCAACACGGAAGACGGCCTCCTGAAAACGCGCCACGTTGAAGAGTTCATGCGGTATGCGACCCTCACGCACTTCGGCCAGCTCCAGCCAATTGTTGATCGCATGCTGCGCTCAGATGATCCCGACGTCGCGCAGGCCGGCGCGAGGCAAGCGTGTATCGCGTCGTTGGGACTGGAAGAGGCGGACGGACTTGCTGAGCAGTGCTTGACGGGGTCAGAACCGTTGCGGAAGGGCGCCGCTCAGGTCTTCGCTGCGAACGTCGCCCAGGCGCAATTCCGATCGGTTTGCGAGGATCGACTTGTGCAGATATTTGATGATCCTAGCGAAAAGGTGAGGGCCTTGGCTTCAGAATGCTTCGACAAACTCGAGGGCGACGCGCTCGGTGACACGACGGCGCTCGTAGAACGATTCGAGACCAGCGCGGCATTCGCGGCGAACCGTGCGCACCTGATCCGGGCACTCGAAACGACAACCGCACGCCTTCCCGACGTGACGATCTCCGTATGCAAGCGTTTCATCGAGATTGCGGGCACTGCCGCTGGCGACATGCGGACGCGAGCCGCAGGCGAGGCGCATCGTCTCAGTGACCTTATCATCCGCGCGTACCACCAGGCGGCCGATCAGGCCATCCGCAAGCGCTGTTTGGACACCATCGACGATCTCCTCCGCGTAGGAGCCATGGGATTACAGGAGGCCTTGGGCGAGTTCGAGCGCTGAGTACTCGTGATGAGCTCGGATTCGCTCCCCTATCTGATTTGCGTGTAGTCGCCCTGACAGCTCGTTGGTGGCAACGGCAGGTTCGCTCGCAACCATACGCGTGAACTTGAGGTGCCTCACGGGCCGACCAGCTTCGCTGCGAACGGCGCGATGTCTGCCGGATCGGCGGCGCCGTCGGCGTTGACATCGGCGATGATCCCACGCATGGGGTCCGTATCCTGCCCCAGAAGAACCTGGACGAAAAAGTAGACGTCCTCACCATCGAAGTTGCCATCGAGGTTCAGGTCCGGCAGCAACCCCGAGCCCTCTTTGATCTTCGCCACGCGATTGGCGCGAACGTTTGCCACGTCCTGCTCGGTCCCATCGGGCCAGCGAACGTGAATGTTGTCGACCGACGCCGCCGGTCCCAGACCGACGAACGCGCGATAGGGTTCCTGGGAGAGAAAACTGCTCCCTGCCGTCACCAGCCGTCTCTGTGTCATGGCACCGGTCGTCACCGTGAGTTCCGCGCCGACGGCAAATCGGTTGCCCGGCCCGGCCGCAATCAAATCAATGGCGATCCAGTTTCCACCCCCTATCGTATCGTTGCGAAAGAGATCGGCCACCTCGCCATAGTTGGTCTCCAACAAGTCGAGGTCGCCGTCCAAATCATAATCGAAGGCGATCAGACCGCGGCCGAGCTTTGTGCTGTCAAAACCGACGAGCATACTGGCCTCAATGAAGAGGCCGCCGTTGTTGATGAAGCAGCGCGATGGATCGGTGAGGTAGTCGTTGTTCTGATGAAAACCGTTGGTGACGAACAGGTCCTGCCATCCGTCATTGTCGCAATCGGCCCAGGTGCAGCCCCACCCCCAGGCGGTTCGGGCGACGCCGACGTCCTGGGCAACCTCGGTGAATTGCGTCGAGCCGAGCAGCGAATCATTCTGCAACAAGACCGTATACCTCGCGAGAGGATTGCCATTGGGGTAGGGCGATTCGATGTTCGTTGCAAGGACGTCGAAATCGCCGTCGTTGTCGTAGTCGCCGACGGCCATGCCCATTTCGTTGAAGGCGGTGTCGAAGCCTGTCCCAGGCGCCACGTCGATGAAGGTGTTGTCCTGCTGATTGATGAACAGCCGATTGGGCCCGAAGTCCATGTTGAGGAGAAGATCGATCCAGCCGTCGCCGTTGACGTCGTAGAACATCGGTGCCCAACTCGTCCCGGGTTCGACGACGCCGGCGGCGCCGGCGATTTCCGTAAAGCTGGCGCCGCCGTTCAGAAAGAGGGCGTTTTCACAGCCCCAGCAGGAGACGTAGATATCGAGCAGGCCGTCGTTGTTGACGTCCGCCGCGGCAAGCCCGCCCACGGTCTGATCGACCTGCGGATTGGGCATCTGATCTATGCCGGTCGCCGCCGATACATCCGTGAAGGTGCCGTCCCCGAGGTTGCGGTAGAGCAGGTTGCGGGTCGTCAGCGGGTCGGCCTGTAGTTGCCCTGCGGGGGCATCGGGATCGTTGGCGACAAAGAGATCCAGCAGGCCGTCATTGTCATAATCGATCCATAATGCTGCACGGGCTTCGCCCAAACCGTCGAGCCCCGCCGCTGCGGCGGCCTCTGTGAACGTGCCGTCGCCGTTGTTGCGATAGAGTGCGTCAGGGAATGAATATGCTTGCGGGATGAAGACGTCGATGTCGCCGTCACGGTCGAAGTCCGCCGCCGCCGGGCCAATTGCGAAAAACCGGCTGGAGCGGAAGTTGGCGGTCAACGTGTGGGTGTAGTTGAGGTTGGCCGAGGTATTGGCGATCGAAAGGACCGGCGCTGCCGCACTGTGAGAGGAATGGGCGAAGAGGCTCAGGAATACCAATGACGCCGCAGCGTGTCTCATGGCTCAGGCCTTCCTCCCCGAAGGACCCGATCATCGTCTCGTCTCGGCCCAATGGACGATTGTCCGTCGTCGACCGATCGTGAATTGGAAAAGCGGGTGAACGCAGCGCCCGCCGCATTCACCCGCTTCTTATGCACAATGTCGCGTTAGAACGAACCTCGAAAGCCCGCCGCGGGCCGAGCCATGAGGATGTTTTCTAGCGGCGTCGGCGAATCAGGGCCAAGCTACCCAAGCCCAGGAGGACCACCGTCGCCGGTTCAGGAATCACCGCAAACTGTTGGCCGCCGATATTGTTGAAGTTGATGGAAGCGGGACCGGCAAGATTGCCGCCGCCACCGATACCCGGCAGAACCTGGTTGGACATAAAGTCGCCGCCGCCGTTGCCATAAATGGCCATGACGCTCAACGAGGTCAGTGAGCCGTCGCCGAAGGCGGTCGCCATGTCAATCGAGAACTCCAAGCCTGTCGTGGCGGTGAGCGCGCCGGCGGCGGAAACATCGGTCACGCCCGCCGCGTTGCTATTGTCCCAGCCGTGCGTCACGCCGAAGCCGCCGGCCCGGTTGGACGCGGGAAGGTCCTCGAAACCGCCGCCGCCCCAGATGCTGCCGGCCGTGTTGGCTTGGAGGTCGGCAAAGTTGATGCCGTAAAACCCGCTGCCAACTTCTATGCGAATGGCCCAGTCCGGGGCGAACCCGGCATCGAACGTCATGCCGGCCATGGCATTGATTTCGCCGAATCCGCCGTCGGCATTGTCGCCCAGTAGAACGTTTTCGCCGCCGGATTTGGTGTCGATGAAAACCCAGGCCTTATTGAAATTCGCTTCGATGTTGCCCGCGATTGCCAAAGAGAGCGTGCCGCCGGAGATGTCGCCATACAAAGCATCCAATTCGCCGCCACCGGGGGAGGCTTGGGTGCCGGCGGTGGAATCGCCGAATCCCGTCGGCGTGTCCTGCGTGGCGCGGAGCGTGCCCGCGTCAGCAAGATTGCCATCAACGACACTTGCGGCCGCCGGTGCTGCCGCCAACGACCCCGCTACAGCCAGAGCCAACAATGTTGTCAATACTGTCTTCATTTCCAATCTCCCTGGAAGATAAAAGTTAGGTGCTTCTTCCCGCCAGGCGCCGACAATCCGGGCACCGGAAGGCGAGAGGTGATCATGCAAAAGCAATTTCCCCACCTAGGAAAAACATTTTACCTGGTCCGTAGATGCGATTCAAGGGTTCGGCGCCTCTTTTCTGGCACATTTCCACACCCCCTAAAAATTGCCCACCGTCCGACGGTCGAGTCCCCCAATTGGCGGAGGTGGGAAGTGCGTGGTCGAGTTCCGTTTGTGATGATTAGGGTAATTGCACAATCTACCATCCTCCCCAGATCATTCCCCACCCCCCACCGCACGCAACCGCGGTGGAAGCCGCCGACTTCCCTTACGGGCCGGCCAGAGCCGCGTCCACGAAGCCCTGGATATCCAAACCGTCAATCTGCCCGTCGCAGTTGGTGTCCGCGGCTGGGTCGAAGTTCGGGTTCAGCAGGAAAAAGACCAAGGCGAACACGTCGGTGGAATCCACCACGCCGTTGTGGTTGACGTCGCCTGCCCCGGCGCCGTTGCCGGTTGTCGATTGGATACCGGTGAATCTTTTCTGGGTAATGCGTGTGGCGCCGCCCGGCAAATCCTCGAATGCCACGACGTCTACGCGGTGGTTGCCGCTGAGCAGGGCCGCTCTCGAAATCGTGAACGTGTCGACGAATCGATCGGCCAGCCCGGAACCGCTGGACGCCGCTGCAACGAAGTCTGTTCCATCCGGCTGGTCGATGAAGATGTGCACACGATCGGCAGTCGTATCCGTGGTCTTGACAACGAAGTCCGCGGGCAAGGTCGTGAGATCGTTGTTGCACAGGGCGGTCGGCGCGACAAGATCGAAATCCGGATCCTGCAGATCGACATAGATCACCATCCGAAACTCGCCGAAAAGCGGGTCGAGCCCCGCTGACCGATGGCGAAACGCACGAACGGTGAGATAGTGGAAGCCCTCGCCCAGGGCCGCGGCGTCGATCGTCTGACGATAGGTTCCCGTTCCGCCGCCGAATAGGGCGGAGTTTTCCGTCAGGAAGTTCTCAAAGCCGTATCTGGGATCGAACCGGCTCGTGTTGCCGGGGCCGAAGTCAATCTGGGCGTTTGCATTGAAGTCCTGGAACCCTTGATCGATGCGGAAGACGGCCTCATCGTCGGTGTCCGGGTCGAGCGGATCGGTCTGCTGGGTTTGCAGGAGGACGTCGAAGGTCGGCGAGGTCACGATCGTGATCTCATTGATCCGTCGCATGGGGTCCGAGACGCCGGCAGAGTCCGGGGGGACGACGGAGGTCGACGCGTTGCTGATCGACAGGGTGCCGGTCGGGGTCGCAGGGCCGTAGATCAAATAACCCCGGCCGTGGAAGCCGTTGGCACTGTTGCTATTACGCGGAACGGCGAGATTCGATATGACACCGCTGCCGCCCACGACGATGAGTTCCGGGATGACGGCCGTGGGGTCCACGATGGGGTCCGCCGCGTTGCCGGTGAGTTCATGCAGTCGCGTGCCGGCGGGAAACGCCGTGGTCACGCTGAGCGTGTCGGTGCCGTTTGCCGTGCTGTCATTCAAGGCGACGAGCACGTTGTCTTCGCTGTTGGGGGTGCGCCGCGTGAAGACCAACACGTCTGCTCTGTTGGCGTTCAGAGGAAAGAAGAAACCCCGAGCGTATTCATTTCGGATCTTGACCAGCGTCGTGATGAGGTTATCCCCAAGGCCGAGGGCGTCGGTTCGACTATCCGGCGCGGGAAAGCCGACGGGGCCGAACTCCAGGGCATTGTGATAGACGACGGCGGGGCCGGGCCGCATGAGGACGTAGGCCTGGGCCACCGTGTCGTTCAGGCCGAAGCTGTTGTCATGGCTGGTCACGTGGTGAACGCCGATCGTGCCGTTATTGAATCCGTCGTCCTGATTGTCTACGGAAGCGCCCAGAACCGCGTCCCACGAGTTGCCTCCCGCCGCGCCGATCAGGTCTCGCAGTTGGCCCGCTTCGTTCAAGTCGAGTGCGTCGCGGTTTCCGAAATCCCAACCGAGCGGGGGCCAGCCGGGCCCGCCGTCCTCGCCGGGTTTGCGCACCCAGTTGACGATGTTGTTGTTGCCGTCCACGACTTCAACGAATGAGAACGGAATCTGCGCCGTTCCGTCGAAGCCGACGTACCGATCGAAGACCGCCGCGTCCCAAAAATCGTCCCACCACGACGGCAGCACGTGCTTGGCGGCATCCAGCCTGAAGCCGTCGACCTTGAGCACCTCCAGATAGTATTGCGTGGATCGCAGCAGCAGGCCCGCCGCGCTTTCCGTCACCGCATCGCCCGCCATCGGATCTGCCGCGTTGTAGGGGAAGAAGGTCAGACTCGGTGGGGATGGGTTGCGCGTCGTCCCCGGGTTGCTCGGCATCAGGGCAGAAAGACCGGTGTCTGGATAGAACCGGGCATTGTCCGGATCGGGCTGGTTGCGGATCGCCGTGCCCGGCATGGGAAGGTTGTTCGGATCGGACGCGACCGGATGGCGAATGAACTCGTAGCTTGGGCCGGATTGGGCCTGGTCGATGTCGATCAAGCCGAGGAGCCGCCCGTTGAACTGGTCATAGTTGGCCCCGCCGGGATTTTCGGCCTGCGTTCCGGGCGGATGGAAGTCGCCCCACACGTCGGCCGGAAGATCCAGCGCGAACCCCGGATAGCCGCCGTTGTCGCGAAAATTGCCGGTCGAGAAGAACGGATCACCGACGGAAGTGTTGTCCCAACTGGCGTTGTGATTCATGATCCAGTCGACGAAGACGCGACAATTCGCCGAGTGGAAATCTGAGACGAGGAGGCGAAAATCCGATTCGGAGCCGTAGCGGGTCGGTTTGGCATTGCTTCCGAGGTCGAACCGATCGAAGAGATCGTAGCCTGTACCATTGATGCCGGCGGCCGCGCGCTGCGGCGGCGCAACCCAGACGCCCTCGTAACCCGCCATGAAGACGTCGGGCATGCGCGTCCGCATGGTGTCCCAGCTCGACTCGAAGTACTGGATGAAGGCCGGTTCGGAGGCCGGGGCCGCAAACAGGAGCGTCGGCCCGAGGATGGATAGCGCCGCGAGGCACGTCAGCGCCGCGGCACGAGACTTCGGCCACCGTGCGCGAATCGCCATGACACCGGTTTGCAACTGGTGCAAGCTCGCCGAGCGGGCCGTGAGACCACGTCGCGTGTGAACACAGTTGTCTTTCAACAGTTTTCCTCCGTCTGCGAACCCCATCGCACGGGTTGCCATGCGACGCTCTCTTCAAGATGGATCGGGCATCAACGCCCCGGCTGTCAAGGGCCGGTACGCACCGGTTGGAAACCGGTGCCACAGTCGAAACCGGTGCCCCGGTCCAGGCGGCTACGAGCTTGGTCGCCACGTGGCGGCCGCCATTTCGGTGGACGCCGCCTTAAACCGCCGCCGCTATTCCGTTCACGCCCCTACGGCGTGAGAACTTCATCCACATAGGCCTGAATATCCAGGCCGTCGGTGCTGGGGTCGCCGTTGACGTTGGCCTTCAGGACCGGGCACGGATCACTATTGGTACCCAACAGGACGCCGACGAGAGCATCGGTGTCGACCACGATATCGAAGGCACCGCTGCCGTCGATGTCTTCGGGGATGTTGCCGCAGCTCGGCACCAGCGTGTAGGTGAGGAACTGGTCGCCGGGGAACGTGGTCAGGTCCACCAGGCTTGCGTTGCCAAGATTGGCGGCGTTGCCCACACCCAGCGGCGGGAGGAACTGGTTGGAAAGGAATCCGTTTCTCCCGGTGACGACCGTCATGATCTTCACGTCACCGCCGCCGGTGCCGGGCGGCAAGGCGGTCAGGCCCAAGTCGGCGAAGGGAATGTCGTACTCGACGCCGGTCGAGGCGGAGGCCGCCTGGGCGGGGGTGGCGGAGGTGGAAGTCACGCCGAAGACGTTACTGTCGTTGAACGCCACCTGCATGCAGTTGGTGTTGCCCGAATTGGCCGGCAACTGCGAATTGCCGAAGCCCGTGAAGTTATCCTGTGTGGCGAGAGGATTGACGCCGCCGGCCATGGCCGCCGGGATATCCGCGCCGTCGAAGGTGGTCGGTGCGGCGAAAGGAGTTCCGGTGCCGTCGGCCATCGTATAGGCCACGAACTGATTGATGGCATCGAGGCTCAGATCGGGGGCGAAACCGAGGTTGGCCACGCCTCCGCCAAGGCCGGGCAGGGTCTGATTGCTCCAGAACCCGTTGTTGGAGACGTGCACCGCAGAAACCTGGATGACGGCCGAGGCGGCGGGACTGCCGATCGACGCCCTATCCAGTGAAAACACGACGCCGGCGATGGCCGATTGGGCGTTGAGCACCTGTTGGGTCTCGGGGCCGGGGCCGGGCACGGTGGTGTCGTCCGCAGCGACGTCGTTGACGCCCAGGGCATTGGTGTTGTCGCCAATAAACGTGTTCGGCCCGATGACGGTATCAAAGGTCAAAGGGGTCACGATGAACGGCATCGTGTTGACCAGGTCCACCAACTGAGCGGAGAATGTCCCACCGCTTCGATCCAGCACGACGGCAAAATCAGGACCAAAACCGACGTCGAGCGTATCGCCATCCAGCGCCTGGAGTGCCCCGGGGAAGCCCACGACGTTCGTTGCGAGCACGTTGCTCCCGCCCGCGACGGTATCCAGGAAGAGAATGTGCGTATTGCCGTTGCCTTCCACGTTGCTTGTCAGACCGATGTAAAGATTGTCCGCGTCGTTCTGCACGAACATCTGATCAAGCTCGCTGCCGTTTCCGTTCGGAATTGCGGGCAGTAGTTCTCCGCTGTCGGTGTTGCGGACCAGGCGGCCGATCGATCGGGTGAAGTTGGTCCGCAGATCGGTCAGGAACACGCTGAAGTCGTCGGCCGGTCCCGATGGATCGTTTCGTTGAACCACCAACCCCCAATCCGGCGTGAAGAGGAAGTCCATCGTCATGCCGTTGAGACCGGGCTCGGCGCCGGCCCCACCGAGGGGGGACGGGGGCGACGTGATGCCCGAAATCACCTGGGTGCCGGTTCCCGGATCGGTGTCCAGCAGGAGGACGTATGCGTTTTCGTTGTTCTCGAGATTGCCGGTGATGCCCAGTTGGAGCCGATCATTGGTATTGGTCACAAACAACTGGTCCATCTCCGAACCTGGTGGATTGGCGAGTGGGACCTCGGTCGAATCGCCAAAACAACTGTGGTTGTTCTGAGTCGACAGCGCCGCTCCGGGCAGGAATGCGCTGGGGACGTTCTGGCTGCTGAACGCCGCGGGCGGACCGGCGTTGATCAGGTTGATCGTGAGGAACTGGTCGCCGGGGAAACCGGCGGCGCTGAGATCGATCGGATTGCTGATGGCATTATGGAAGCCGAGGCATCCGACCGCGCCGCCGATGTGCTCGGTGACATCGATTCCCCAGGAATCCAGCGTGCCGGTCTGGCCGGTGACCGTGTCCGTGACGATGAGCGTCCAGTCATCGTTGGGGTCCACGTCGTTGAAAGTCAGGAGCGATTCTTTGGGCTGGACCGCCGCAGCGCCTTCGCTGTCGTAGACGATGTTCAGGTTGGCTCCGACGCCGGCCCCCCCGCTGAGCAACAACACGGTTCGACCGCTGGTTTCATTCCTCAAAGTCACGCTTAATTCACCGACGTCGGGATGTGTGATCTGGACTGATACGTTGATGTCCGTGATGCGGACGATGTTCGCCATCGTCACGGTGCGCGTGTCCTCGGCCGACGATCCGTTGTTATCGGGAATCGCCAACGGCAGGGGCGCGGTGTTGAAAGTCGCGGAGTTCACCTCGGGTGTCGGCAAGGTAGGATTCAGCGGGGGGAGCCATTGGTTGCTGACGAAACCGTCGGCGCTGACGATCGCAGCGGAGACCTTCACATTCGTGCTGAAGGGGCTCAGGCCCAATTCTGAAAGACTGATCGAGAACTGCACACCGGCGACCGCCGTGGCGGCAAACGTTTCTTGTCGCAGCGGATCGTCGCCGATGATCCCATTGACGCCCAGGCGGTTGGATAGATCTGCGGAGAAGCCGTTGAACGCGCCCGCGACATAGTCCGCACTGTTGATGGAGAACTGCAAGGGCAGGAACACTGCATCGAACGGAAGGTTTTGCAGGACCGCGTTGTGCTGGTTGCCGCCGCGCCAGAATGCAATGGCCCACGACGGCGCGAAGCCGGCGTCAAACGTGATCCCGTTCATTCCGGCAATCGCCCCGGAGTCGTTGGTGAAGCCGTTGGTGAAGAGGGTCTGGCTTCCCGAAAAGTCTCCCGTATCAATGAAGACCAGAATCGTATTCTGATTGCCGGCCTCGGAGGGGATGTTTCCAGTCAGACCGACGTAAAGATTGTTCGCGTCGCTGGTGACAAAAACCTCGTCCAGCTCGCTGCCGTTTGACGCCACGGGCGTGAACGGGGCGGCATCTCCAAAACAGGTGAAGTTATTTTGTATCGTGGGGCTGGGGTCCGCCGAGTAATTGGCGGGAATGTTCGTGCCGTCAAAAACGCCACCCGGTGCCGCGCCGGGTGAAGCGAGGGTGAAGGTTCGGTTCTGGAGCCCGGGGAATGCGACATTGTCACTGAAATCCACGATATTGGGAGGGACGGCATTCGGATCATGATTGCCGACACAGTTGATGCCGCCGCCGTTGTTGTCGACGGTTGCGTTCATAGGGGGCAAGCTCTGGTTGCTGATGAAGCCCGCGCCGCTGGCAAGGAGGGCCTGGACGTTGATCGCACTGGAACTGGTGATTCCCAATGAGGCCAGCGAGATGGCGAACTCAAAGCCCGTCGTGGCCGTCGCTGCGTTGACCTCTTGCTGCAACGGGTCGTTGGCCGGTTCGGAGTTGACTCCCACCAGATTGGAGTTGTCGACGACGAAGTCTGAACTGAGGGCCAGGGCGGTTCCTGCGACGTCCGGCGCCAATCTCAAGTCGATCAGGACACCGCTCTGCACACCGGCATCGTTCCAGACCGCAAGGGCGTATTCGGGAGCAAAGTCCAGCGTCACACCGTCAATGCCCTGTAGGGCCTGGGAAATCGTCGGCGGAACGGCCGGTGTGCTACAGTCGCCGCACTCGGCCGCGCAAGCGCCCAGAGCCAGGTCCACGCAGTTTTGGCTCCAGGTTCCCATGGGACCGGTGCATGAAAGATCCAACGCCGATACGCAGGCTTCGCAGACCGGAATGCCGCAGCCCGACCCATCGTGAACCACGCAACAGCCGGCGGTACTCAGTGTTGCGGTTCCGCCATTATCGCCGGTGTCGATGAAGACCAGGACGGTGTTCTGAAAAGTGTCACTTCGGTTTGTGTTGCCGGTGATGCCGATATAGAGGTTGGTATCGTCGTTCAGCAGGAACATCTGATCCAGCTCGTTGCCCTCCGAGTCCTGCGGATTGGGCGGCGTCACGTCGCCAAAGCCGGTCGGGTTGTCCTGCAAAGCCCCGGCCGCCCCTGCGAACTTTGTAGGCAGGTTGTCGCCGTCAATGGGGGGCAGGTTCAATAGGCTGCAATCCTGCGCAACGGCAGAAGAAGATCGCTCCGCAACCAGCGCGCCTCCCACCAATACCGCGGCGACCAACCAAAGGGCACTTAAGACCTGTATCCGGGACCTCATCTTCCACCTCCTCGATGCTGATGAACAAAGCCCGCGCGGGCATTGTGTACGGCCTGGGACGAGCCTGCGGCGACTTGCGGGCCACTCCGTGAGAGTTCCTTGATCGGTCGGAGTGACGTTACCTCCCCCAACCTCGCCATGTATGCCGCTTTCCAATCGATGGGCCGATCCGCGGCTCATATTCCCCCGAGTGCGGGCGGGATTCTTCGGCGGTTGCCTTGAGTCCCCCCCCTTGATTCAGTCATGCTTCACGCAGGTAGTTCATACCCCATTGTACGCCGACTCAATCGCGTTCCCGAAGCGCAACACTCTGATCCCAGTTCGGCGCGGGCCGGCGTTTAATCCGCTACTCAATGGTCTGGACCTCCGAGCTTCTGTTTCCGCCCGTAGTGTTCGGATATCGCGGATTCGTCGCAATGATCGGTCCCCAATAACGGTTCGATAAGTTTTGCACGTCGTCAAAATTGCCCGATCTGGCGGGCGTCCACTCCACGTGGGTGTCCAATAACAAGACGTTCACGCCGCGGGTGCCGTGGTTGTCCTCCGGGGTGAGGCGCGTCCAAAGTCGGGTCGTCGTGTCGTCCCGATTGCTCTGGTCGCCCATCATGACGAAGTCGCCGCGGTCGTCGGCGCGCCACAGTGCGATATAGAAATAGCTGATGTAAGACTTGGCCTCCGTCTGTTCCTCGATGCGATTCTTCGGAAGATCGAAGTAGCGATCGACTCTTTGGGTCGGCCACATCACCGGGTCAGCGGCGGGGTCTTGAGGCGGATTGTTGCCCACGTCACTGGGACAGAGAAGAATCTTCGGCTCGGGCAAGTATTTTGGCAGCGGTGAACCTTCCCGCGTATGTGAGCGCTCAACGATATCGCGAACGATGCCGGAAAAATTAGGCCCCCATTCGGGGGCCGCCTGATGTTGGACCTTTGCCAGGTCTTCCACGCTCGCGCCGGGAGTTCGGAACTTCGGCTTGGCCGGAAACCAATTGCCCCCGTCGTCCTGGGCGTAGTTCATGAAGGCAGTGCCGATCTGGCGAAGGTTGGAACCGCAGACCGTCCTTCGGGCGACCTCGCGGGCTCTTGACATGGCGGGGAGGAGAATCGAGATGAGGAGGGCGATAATGGCAATAACCACGAGGAGTTCGATGAGGGTGAAGGCTCGGTGCCCTGGCGAGGGCCTGCCCACCCGACCGGGACACCGGCATGGGATGCCTCGCCCGGCAGGCGGATGGACCTCGATCCAGCGTCCGACATGTCCATCCTTTGTCATGTCCGTGGTCATGGCTTGATTCGTGTCGGATCGATGAATATGATCAGGTAAAACCTTTTACTTGCACCTAACAGTATAGTGGTCCACCTCGTGAGATCAAGTGGTTTGCCGCCGAAAAAGCCCCTACGCCCCCACCGCTGGAAGGTGGGTCATGGGTAATAATAGCAGCCAACGGCCCGATCGATGCTGAATTGCCGATCACAGGGCCCAGGCCGGGAGAATCCAGATCAAATGGCGAAACGCAAAGTCATTGGTATCAGGGATGTTGCACGCGAGAGCAAAGCCTCGCCGACGACCGTATCGCTCATTCTCAACAAGCGTGATCGGAAAATCAGCAGCGACACCCGGGAACGCGTGCTGGAGGTTGTTCGCCAACTGGGATATCGCCCCAGCCGCCTTGCCCAGGGCCTTCAAGCCCAAAAAGCGGGTTTTCTGGCGGTTCTGGTGCCCCAGCTGAGGCACGCCTTTGCCGACGCCTATTTCGGCGAACTGATCAGCGCCATCCAGGAGACCGCAAGTCAATACGACTACAAGCTCCTCCTGGAGGTGGCGAACCCGTCGTACATCGCCGATCGCCAGTATCTGGAACTGTTCCGGCGCCATTACGTCGATGGGCTCCTCTGCATGGGGGTGACCAACCTCGACACCTACCTGGCCGACTTCGCCGACGGTGCCCGCCCGATGGTGGTCGTCAACAATTACTTACCAGAAATAAGGTTAAATCACGTCAAGTGCGATTATGAGCAGGCCGGAATACTCGCGGGCGACCATCTCCTCGGACTTGGGCACCGGCACCTGGCGTTGATTCACGGCGCCTCCGAGGTACAGACCACCTCGGACCTCAAGCGTGGTTTCACCTCGGCCCTCGCGAGGATGGATCTCCACCTGACTGAGGACCACTCCGTCGATGGCCTTTATACCGAAGAAGGTGGTGCCTTGGCCGTGACCAAACTGATGCGTCGACACCCGGATCTCACCGGGATCCTGGCTGGAAATGATAAGATGGCGATCGGGGCGATCAGCGGCTTGAAGAACCTCGGCCTCAAGGTGCCGGAGCAAGTCAGTGTCATCGGCTGCGACGACATGCACCAGGCTGAGTTCTCGGACCCGCCGCTCACCACCATCCATACCCCAATCTACAAACTGGGCCAGCGTGCCTGCGAGCTTGTCCTGCAACTGATCGAGGGCGTATCCGACGCCGTCGAGGAGACCCACCCGGTTGCGCTCACCCTTCGCAAATCGACCTGCCCCCCGCCGCAAAGCCGTTAGAATCTTCAACCATGCACGCAAGACGCGGGATAGTCCATCTGCCGGGTAGATCGTGGTTCTCCGGCGCATGCTTACACCCGTCGTTATGGCATCGTGCTTCGACGGCCCTCGCCGCGCTGGTCTTCTTGTTCGGAGCGGCCCCTGCCGAGGCTCAGCCGCAAGTCCACGTGGCCGGCACCTTCAACGACTGGGCGACGTCGAACGCCGACTATCGCCTTCAGGAGAAAAACGGCCGGCTGGAACTTGCGCGTTTCTGGCCGTGTGGCGGCTATGAGTTCAAGTTTGTCTTCGACGGCTCCTGGGCTCGTCACTTGGGTGACGCCGGCGGCGGTCGGCTGACGCAACCAGGAGGAAACATCCCGCTTCAGATCAGGCAGTCAGGCTTTTACGCCGTAGTCCTGGATGGCGCCGGGAAACAATGGCGCCTGGAAAAGCGGCCGGCCTCGCAACCTCACGCGCTGTTCGTCGCACGACCGGTCAACGGTCGACGCATCCTTCTTGATCCCTCCCCGAGCATCTCCCGCGCGGGACACGCGATTCAGTCTTTCGATTGGGATATCCAAAGTGAGGATTTGCCGGACGATGATTGGGCGCTGCGACGGACCGAGACGGGCGACTTTCTCTCGGTGAACAGGCCGGGGCATTTCAACGTCACCTTGATTGTCGATGACGGCAAGTTTCAGGACCGGTTGACGCAAAGCGCGTTCTTCGGGCAAGGCTATGAACTGCGCGTTGTCGGTGAGCCGCCTGATGCGGGACACATGCTGCACGAATTGGACGGCGGCGCCTGGGGAACGGTCTTTTGCCCGAAGCGCGACGGTTCGATGAGATTCTCCATCACCGGGCACGACCTGGTTGAACCACTTGTGTCGGAGGAACAGCGTGTTGCGACCGGTCAACCGTGTCTGGTCACGTACGATTCGCAAGCGCGCAGCATCGCGGTTCTGAAGGAGGGGTGGCACGCATTCGATTTGGTCGTCGGCGAAACCTTCCGCCTGCCAAAGGGCCTTCGCGTCGAGCGCGTGGAGGTGGTGGGCGATTTCAACGGTTGGCAGCCGGGCCGAACGCCGACGTGGACGGCCGGGGGTGAGCGCTACCAAACGGTCGTGCAGCTTCCCGACGGACTGTACCACTACAAATACCTCGTCAACGGCTGCGTCTTCGTGGAAGACCCATCAGCCGACGAGCAGTACCGCGAGCCTGATGGAAGCGGCGGTCACAACGGCGGGTTCCTCATCGGTCCGGACGCGCGTCGGCTTGGCCCGGCGCGGCCGAACCACGTCGCGACAGCCGCCTTGAAGCACGATCCCGGCGATCGCGCTTACTTTCGGCCGATATCGCCGAGCCTCGTCCGTCTGGTCGTGCGAACCTTGGCCGATGATGCGACCGGCGTAGAGGTGGTATTGGACCGTCGTGGTTCAACGATCGCCATGTCGCGCAGCGATCGTCACGCGGGTTTCGAGAATTGGACCGCACAGGTTTGGGCGGAAGGTTCGGGGCTTGACTATACGTTTCTCATCACCGACGGTAGCGAGCGGTTCGTGTTGGACACCGACGGACCGCGCAGCGACGCGGACGAGGCGAGACACCCTTTCAGGCAGCAGATCAGGATGTCGTTCGAAACGCCCGACTGGGCCAAGCATGCGGTGTGGTATCAGATCTTCCCCGAGCGTTTTCGCAACGGCAACCCGGGCAACGACCCTCCGCGGACCGTTCCCTGGACCCACGCATGGTACAAACCCTACCGGCCCGCAGATGCGAAGGACACGAGAGCGGGCCGCGGCTTCGTCGAGAGGGGCGACTTCAACAGTTTTATCTACAACCGTCGATATGGAGGCGACTTCCAGGGCATCCGCGAGAAATTGCCGTATCTGCGAGAGCTGGGCGTCACGGCGATCTACCTGAACCCGATCTTCCTGGCCGAATCGCTCCACAAATACGACGCATCGGACTTTCGACACGTCGACGATTACTTCGGCGTGCGCGGCAGCCTGGAGAAGATTCAGGGGGAGTCGACTGATCCTGGGACGTGGCAATGGTCGGAGAGTGATCGGGTGTTTCTCGACTTCGTTCGCGAGGCCCACCGTCTGGGATTTCGCGTCATCATCGACGGCGTCTTCAACCACGTCGGCCGAGATTTCTGGGCGTTTCGCGACGTCTTGAAGAACGGCAAGGACTCTCCCTATGCCGGTTGGTTCGACGTCACCAGTTGGAAGCCGTTTCACTACAAGGCATGGGACCGTGACGACGGGTCGTTGCCGCGCCTGAAACACGATGACGCCCTGGGCCTTTGCAAGCCGGTCCGCGATCATCTCTTCGCGGTGACGCGCCGGTGGATGGACCCCGACGGCGACGGCAACCCGGCCGACGGCATCGACGGCTGGCGCCTCGACGTGGCCTCCGACATCAATGCGAACTTCTGGCGGGACTGGCGGAAGCTGGTCAAGTCCGTCAACCCGGATGCTTTCATCGTGGCAGAATTGTGGCAGGAGTCGCGAGCCTGGCTCGACGGCCGCACCTTCGACGCCGTGATGAACTATCCGTTTGCCAGACGGTGCCAGTCGTTTTTCGTCAACGACAAGAAGGCAACTTCACCGACCAAACTGGATGAGGAAATCGGGGAAATGCTCGGCTGGTATCAGCCGCAAGTGAATTACGTGCTGCAAAACCTGTTCGGCAGCCACGACACCGACCGGCCGGCCTCAATGTTTATGAACCCGGACATTCCCTATGATCGGGAAAACCGCATCCAGGACAACGGGCCGAAATACAATCCCGCCAAGCCGACGTCGGATTGCTACCGCCGGATGCGGCTCATGGTGACGTTTCAGATGACGTTTCTCGGCGCGCCGATGGTGTACTACGGTGACGAAGTCGGCATGTACGGAGCGGACGACCCGTCCAACCGCAAGCCCATGCTGTGGCCGGATCGGATGCCCTACGACGATCCCGCCGAGAAGATCGAGACGGAAGTCCTCGATCACCATCGCCGGATGATTGCGATTCGCAACACGTGTCCGGCCCTGCGGCTGGGCTTGTTCCAGGTCCTCGCCACCGACGACGCGAAAGGCATCTTTGCGTTCGCCCGGACACTCGGCAACAAGAGCGTCGTCGTGGTCATCAACAACAGCGACCATGCTCGACGATTGGACGTTCCCGTTCCCTGGCCAGACGACACCCATCTCATTCGCCTGGACGATCCTCAGGCGTGCCGGCTCGTCGAGCCGCCGGCCGATGCTCCGACCGCCCGGCCGACGGTTCAGCAGGTGAAAGGATTCCGGTCGAAGCTCCGGGTTCGCGATGGACGTTTGCAGGGGGGCCGGTTGGCGCCGAGGAGCGGCGGGGTGTTCGCTGATTCTCTGCCGTAGGCGTCGACGGCATCGGGTTCGCGTGCGCCGCGATTGTTGGCGCCCTCCGCCAGCAGGCCCAGGGCAGGCCTGCCCGGGGTGTTGGTGGGCGAGGTCCAGCAGATGGGTCGGATGACCCATCCTACGGAAGGTCCGCGGTTGCATGGAAAGATGGCGGTTCATTCTGGGTGCCGTCGTTGTCGGACTCATCTCCTACTGGCTGTACCCCAAGGCACAAGAATCGGCCGGCGACGACCGAACCGAGATTACCGTCTGGTTCAACGGGGTCACGTTCGGCCGCCACCTGGACGTCGTTGATGCGTTCGAGCGCCGGTTTCCTCAGTATCGGGTCGTCCTGGGGGCCAGCGCGGTTCGGACCGGCCTTGAGGGCGAAGGGAATCCACAACGGCTGATGTGCGGCATCGCCGGCGGCGTGCCCCCCGAAGTGGTCGAGTACGATCGCTTCGCGATCTGCCAGTGGGCCGCGCGCAACGCCTTCGCCGACCTCACCCCCCTGATTGAACAGGACCGTGCGGAACTCGCAGCCGCCAAGGCGGAGCTTGCGCGGCGTCGAGGCGAGATGACGACGACCGGTGCCGGCGACACCTCCGGCGGGGCCTCGCTGGCGCTTCGGGCTGGTCAAAACGAGCCGAACATTGAAGCGTTGGCGGGTCGTACCGAGCCGAACATTGAAGCGTTGGCTGCGCGGATCAAGCAACTGGAGCAGCACAACGTCCGAGCGGAGGACTACTTCGAGAAGCCCTGGCGCGAGTGTCAATACACGCATCCCGGCGGGGAACGAACGGGCCAATACGGCATACCGAATTACATGGACGACCGGGTCCTGTACTACAACGCCGATATGCTCGTGCAGGCCGGCGTGGTGGACGCGGCCGGTCTTCCCCAGCCTCCCGATACGTGGGAACGGATTCTGACCAAGCGGCTCGATCTGAACGACGCCGCTTTCAGCGCGAACACCATTAGAAGCCAACAGGCGGACTTCGTTTCAGCCGGCGTGGAACCCGGCGACACGGTGTGCTACATCAGCCCGACCGGCAACGTCTCGCGCTGTGTCGTTGACGTCGTCGTCGGCGCCCACGAGCTGTCGGTGCGTTCGCCTTATGCCCGGCGAGAGCTGGCCCTTCCCAACCAGTCCGGTCGGCACATCAAGGTCTTCGCGAAGGAGAGCTTCTGCCTTCGGCTCAGCCGTTGGGACGAAGAGGGCAATCTTCGCGTCGTCGGGTTCGAGCCTCAGCACGGCAACGCCTGGCTCTATCTGTACGGCTGGGCCAACGGTGGGCGGTTCATGAGCGACGACGGACTGACCTGCACGCTGAACGACCCGCGGATCGCCGAGGCCCTGCAATGGACCACGGACGTCTTCGATGCCCTGGGCGGCGCCGACCGGGTCGTCGCATTTCGCAAATCATTCCAGGCCGATGCACAGGACCCGTTCATCAAGGGCCAGATTGCGATGTTCATTCACGGCGACTGGTTCATGCGCGATCTGGTGCGCTACAAGGCCGACATGCGCTTCGGGACTTACCCGCCGCCGATCCCGCAGGAGCGCCTCGCCGAAGGTTCCCCCAAGGTCACCTGGTTGGCCGGCTTCGCCTACTGCATCCCTTCGACCTGCCCGAAAGAGAAACTCCCCGCGGCCTGGGCCCTGGTGAAGTTCCTTTCGTCGGTTGAGGGCGGGATGATCATGAACGAGCACGACGCACAGCGCGAACGCGGCCAGGGTCGGCGCTACATCGCTCGGCTCAAGGCCAATCGCCGATTGAACGACGCACAGTTGAAGCGGTACATGGACGTGCCGGAGATGCCGGAGCGCATCCGCCGGGCGATGGCCACGCACATTCAGATGCTGGACGCGGCTTTTTACCGTCCCGTCTCTCCGGTCGGCCAGGTCTTGTGGAACGCACAGGCCGACGCCCAGGACGCGGCCTGGAGCCACGCGATGAGCCCGCAGGCTGCGCTGGATTCGCAGAATGCCCGGGTTCAGCGGGCCCTGGAATCGTTCTACAAGGCGCCGGTGAATGCTACAGCCGTCGACTGGCGGCAGTTGGTGGCGGCCTATGTCGGACTGCTCATCGCTTTGGCCGCTCTGGTGTACTGGCGTTTCCGTCGGCGGCACGGCGCGCAGCAGTTCTTTCGCCGGCAATGGCGCGCCGGCCTGATCTTCGCGTTGCCCTGGATGGTCGGATTTGTCGTCCTGAGCGGGGGGCCGATGGTCTTCTCGGCGATCATGAGCTTCACGCGATACGACGTGATCAACGACGCAACCTACGTCGGGTTCGATCACTACCGGGAGATGTTCACTGTCGACTGGGGCGGGCCCGACAGCGCGGGCAAAGAGACGGTGCCGACCGGCGTGCGGCGCGCCCTGGCCAACACGCTCTTCATGGCGATCGGCCTGCCCATCGGGATGGCGATCGGTCTGTTCCTGGCCATGTTGCTGGACACGCGGATCAGCGGCCTGAAGTTTTACCGAACACTCTTCTTTATTCCCGCCATCATGCCGATTGTCGCGGCGAGCATCCTGTGGCTCTGGGTCTTCAACGCTCAGGGAGGTCTGCTGAATTGGGTCATTCAGTTCCTCGGGCTCGACGCGGTGATCGATTGGATGAATCGCAGCTTCGACTGGTTCAACCTCAGCCAGCCGATCAGTTGGCTGACAAACAAAGTGACGTCGAAGCCGGCCCTGATCATCATGGGTCTCTGGAGCGCGGGGGCCAGCATGATCATCTGGCTCGCGGGCCTGAAGGACATTCCCACGCATCTTTACGAAGCGGCCGCGATCGACGGCGCGGGACCGGTGCGGCGATTCCTGAGAATCACGCTGCCGCTGCTCTCGCCTTACATCCTTTTCAATTTGATCATCGGCCTGATTCAGACGTTTCAGGTGTTCACGCAGGCCTACATCATGACGCCGAACGGCTACCCCGAGCGGTCCACGTACTTTTACGTCTACAAACTCTTCGACGAATGCTTCTCCTACTTTCGGCTCGGCTATGGGGCGGCGATGGCCTGGGTGCTGTTCGTGATTCTGGTCGTGCTCACGCTGATCAACATGCGGCTGTCCAAGCGGTGGGTGTTCTATGCCGGAGATTGATCGCCGATGAAACTCCGACAACCACTTTGGCACAAGCTGGGTCTGCACGGCATTCTGCTGGGCGGATCGCTGCTGTTTCTGACGCCGTACGTCTGGCTCCTCGGCACGAGTTGGAAGTTGGACAAGGAGATTCAGAGCGAGGAGTTTCACCTTCTGCCCCAGGCCCCGATGCCGCGGGCCGTCAGCCCCTACGTGGACGAGCGGACGTTCAGCATCCGGCCGCCGGAGTATGTCGACGCCGATGCATGGACGACCTGGATTCGGACCGCCGCGGAGGATGAGATCGGCCGGGCGGTTGATGCCTGGCTGACGGGGCACCCGACGGAGTTCGTCGTTCAGGCCGATCGCCTGCGTGGAGAGCTGATCGAAGGCGTTTTCGGAAACGTCCGTGCGGTCCTCCCGGTGGAAACGTGGACGACGACAGAACCGGTTTTCCGCTCCACGGTCCGCAATGCGGTGGCCGATCGTATGATCTCCGAGGCTTTTGACCAGTGCTATCGCTACTTCGCCCTGGGCAAGGTGCTGCTGAAAGATCGCAACTACCACATTTACGACCTGACCGACAAGCAGCATCCGGAGGAATCCTGGCGTGTCACCGACGGCACCGCGGAAATTAAGACACGCGTAGTCTCTCGGCGAGAGGTGGCCGTCGTCGGTTATGACTTCTCGGGGAGCGACGCCTTCGAGATCGCCTCGCAATTCAAGTTGCCGGTCGGCTGGGAGGACTTCAAGCGCCTCAGCATCAGCTTCCGCCGTGATCAGACGTGGCACGGTTTGACAGTCCTGGTGGAGATCAACGGCCGGCTCTATCGGTCCCGATCCGAGAAATATCTTAGCGAGGACAACTTCTGGGAGGCGTCGTTTCAGTTGCCCGGCCCGGACGATCAGCGACTCGCCGCCAAGCTCTACGTCCTGCTGGACGAGATTGAGCGGGCTCCCCGTTATGACCATGGTCTCGACGTCCTGCGCCTCCGTGTGGTCGTATCCCGCAGCTCGACGCCCCGGGCGCTGTGGGCCAAGGGCACCGAGAACTACAAGAAGGTCTTCGAGGAAGTGCCGTTTTGGCGATACCTGGCGACCAGCGCGTTTCTGGCGATCGCCAACATCGCCGGTACCTGCCTGAGTTGTTCCTTGGCCGCCTATGCCTTTGCCCGGCTCAGATGGCCCGGCCGAGATCTGTGCTTCGTCCTGGTGTTGGCGACGTTGATGATCCCGCCGCAGGTGACGATGATCCCGTCGTTTGTGATTTATCGACAACTGGGTTGGTACAACACCTTGTCGCCGCTTTGGGTTCCGAGCTGGTTGGCGGTCAATGCCTTTGCGATCTTCCTCCTGCGCCAAGCGATGCGGGGGTTGCCCCGCGACCTGGAAGACGCGGCGACGATCGACGGCTGCGGCTACCTGCGGACCTATTGGCATATCGCCCTGCCGCTCATGCGGCCGACGCTCGCGGCGATCAGCGTCTTCACGTTCATGTATGTCTGGAACGACTTTATGGGACCATTGATCTATGTGAACGATCAGCGCCTCTATCCGGCAGCGCTCGGCCTCTTCGGCTTCATGGCCGGCAGAGAGAACCAATTCACCTTGATCATGGCGGCCTCTGTGATCATGACCCTGCCGGTGGTGATGGTCTTCTTCCTGCTCCAGCGTTATTTCATCCAGGGGGTGGCCCTGACGGGGATGAAGGGCTGATGCGTTGACCCGGCTCCACGATCATGGTAAATTGTTTTACCATGCGCCAATGTTTAGTCGGATGGGTCGGCCACAAGCGAGGGTGCCCAAGGGCTTGAAGCGGCTGAAAATGGGAAAACAGCACTAGGCGATGCATCGGCCCATCTTATCGTGGCTCCTGCTCGGGATTTGTGGAGCATTCGGTGGAGGCGTTCCGCAGCTCTGGCATTCCGTCGGTGTCCAGATTCACCGCCCAGCACCGTCGCAGATTCGGCCCGGCCAGCGCAGTCCCGTCTCAACGTCGAATGCGACCGCAATCGCCGGCGGTCATCGAGAGAGTGGGTCAACACGAATGAGCACGTTAGAAAACGGCGGCCTGGCCACGTCAACCATCCCCGAGATCTACGGCTGGCAATCGCTTGGGCCGGTCACCGATCACCGCATCGAGGCAGGCACTCTCCTCATCGAATGCGGCAGCGCGCGGTTGCGCATCAGCCCCGAGGCGTCCGGCGCGATTCGGGTCCGGTTGTCGCAGTCGGGCATCTTCGGCCGGGATCATTCGTGGGCGGTGACGCAGGCGGCGTCCAGCGTGCCGGCCTGGCAATTCGAGGAGGAGGATGAGTTTCTCTATTTGATCACCAAAGCCGTGCGGGTTCGCATTCGCAAGACCCCCTGCCGCTTGTCGTTCCTCGGGTCCGACGGCAAAGTGATTGCCGCAGAAGATTCCAGTAAGGGTATGTCCTGGGACGGCGAACAGGTGCGGTGCTGGATGCGCCTCGCCGCGGAGGACCACTTTTTCGGGCTCGGCGAGCGAGGTTCGCCGCTGGACAAGCGCGGCCAAGTCGTCGTGAACTGGAACCACGATGCCGCCGCCCACGAACCGTGGACCGACCCGCTGTACCAGTCCCATCCCTTCGTCCTGGCACTGAACCAGGGCACAAGCTATGGGCTGTTCTTCGACAACACTTATCGCGCCACCTTCGACCTGGGCAAGACCTCGACCGAGACATTCTCATTCGGTGCCGTCGGCGGCGAGATGAATTACTACATGATTCCCGGCCCGGCGCCGGCCGACGTCGTGCGGCGCTATGCGCAACTGGTCGGCACGGCGCCGCTGCCGCCGCGTTGGGCGCTCGGGTATCAGCAGTGCCGCTTCAGCTACGAATCGGCCCAGCGCGTTCGGGGCATCGCCAAGCGGTTGCGGGAACACCGGATTCCCTGCGACACGATCTACCTCGACATCGACTACATGGACGGCTTCCGCTGTTTCACCTGGCATCCGAAGCGGTTTGCCGGGCCGAATCGCCTGATGAAAGACCTGGCCAAACTCGGCTACCGGGCCGTGGTCATCATCGACCCGGGCATCAAGGTCGAGCCGGGCTACAAAGTCTATGACGCGGGCCTCGCCGGCGATCACTACTGCTACGACGAGGACGGCAAGCACTACGTCGGCAGGGTGTGGCCCGGCAACACGGTCTTTCCTGATTTCACGCGCGAGGCGACGCGCCGCTGGTGGGGCACGCTCTACGAGGGCCTGGTTAAAGACGGCGTGGTCGGATTCTGGAACGACATGAACGAGCCCGCCGACTTCACCCATGCCGACGGAACCATCCCCATGACGGTTCGTTTTGACAACGACGGCGCGCCCTCGGACCACCGCGAGGCCCACAACATCTACGGCATGCAGATGGCCCGAGCGACCTACGAAGGGCTCCGGCAATTGCGGCCGACCGAGCGGCCCTTCGTCCTGACACGGGCGGGCTATTCCGGCGTGCAGCGCTATGCGGCGGTGTGGACCGGCGACAATCTTTCCAGTTGGGAACACCTGCGGATGAGCATCCCCATGCTGCTGAACATGGGCCTCTCAGGGATCGCGTTCAACGGCGCGGACATCGGCGGCTTCCGAGGAAACCCGTCCGCGGAGCTTTACACCCGCTGGTTGCAACTGGGAGTCTTCTATCCGCTTTGCCGGACTCATACCGTCGGCGGCCAGGAGCAGGACCCCACTGCCTTCGGCAAGAAACACGAGGCCGTCAACCGGCGCGCGATCGAGCTTCGATATCGACTGCTCCCCTACATCTACACGGAACTCCAAGAGACCTCCCGCTCCGGGCTGCCGCTGCTTCGCCCGCTCCTGTTGGATTTCCCGACCCACGCCGATACTCATGCAAGCAATCACGTGTTCATGTTCGGCCGCCAGATCTTCGTCGCGCCGGTCGTCGAGGAACGTGCAGAGTCCAGAAGGGTTCGCTTGCCCGCCGGGGATTGGTTCGACTTCGAAGATGCCGCGCCTCGGAAGGGTGAGACCGATTTGGACGTGCCGGTGACGATCAACACGATTCCCATGTTCGTTCGCGGCGGGGCCGTCGTTCCGACGCGAGACGTCGTGCAATACGTGGATGAGAAGCCGTTAGAGACACTGACGTTGAACATCTACCCCGGCTCCGGCGGCGGATCGTTCTACAACGATGACGGGCTGTCCTACGAGTATGAGACCGGCGCCTTTGTGCTCGAACGCTATGAGGTTGATGCCAGCCCAACGGCAACGACCCTTCGGCTGGCCGACCGCGGCGGCGCCGAGGACTTCGCCCCGTCCGCCTATCTCCTGTCGTTTAAGGGGCGGGACCGGGCGCCGCGATCCGTAATGCGGACCGCCTCCGGCCGATCCGAGGGCGATCTGCGCGAGGCGATTCCCGCGAAGAAAACGAAGCCGACGCTGTCAGGATCGTCCTTCGGTTGGTATTTCGACAAGGCGTCGCAAACCGTTTGGGTCCGCATTCCGAAGCTCTCGACGGGCGATACGGTCGTCCTCTCGCATCCGGGCCACAAGAAGGCGGGCAAGCCGAAACGCTCCCGGGGCTGACCGGAGGTCATCATGTGCTCAGCCTGCCCGCCGCATTGGATGTCGTCTGATGCACCGATGCAGGTGCAGGCGTTGCGATTTCCGACTTTCGGCCTTACAACGTGCGACAGTTGGCGGAGTGACGCAGGCGAAAAACGACCGCTCAATCGACCCTTCGAGGAGCCAGTGATGTCCACTGATGAGTTCAACAAGCAGCAGTATCTGACGCTACGGGAAGAAATCCGCGCCAGCAAGGCCCGGGTTTTCACCATTCTCGTTCTGGGAACGCTGTTCGTCCCGGCCGTCTCCTTCGCCGCCCAGAAGTTTGAGGCGACCTTTGCCAGTGCTTCTGTGCCGTTCCTCCTGATGGTGCTGATGCTCGCCTTCGTCATGGAACAGAACAGCATCGTTCGTGCCGGCAAATACCTGAAGGAGCACGTCGAGCCCAATATCGACGGCCTCGTCACCTGGGAGCGGTGGTTGGAAAACAATCGCCATCTCCGCGACGTGGACCGCTACTTCTTCGCCAGTTTCCTGATCACCTTCCTGTTGTTCTATGCCATCACAACCGGCATGGCCGTCGAGAGTCTCGCGGAGAAATGGCCTCAGCATTTTTGGTATCCGGTTGCCGGCTATGCCATCGGCGGACTCTGGTTCGTCGTCGTCTGGCTCGGCCACTGGCGCACCTGCACCTCCACAAACTAGGCAAACGCGAGCGGCCTCCCATCGAGGAAGAGCCACATCCCGCCATCGCCGATGCGGCTTGTCCGCCGCGGCGCTACGATGTACGATGTGGACGGAGATGTATCATGGCCCTGTACCGCGTGTTGACCGAACAGGACGAACTCGCGCAAGCGCCGTCCGAGGGGCGCGAGCTGTTCGAGCGCATGCTCGCGAAGGCGGAATTAGTCGAGGTCGACGAGCCGGCATTGGCCTTGTAGGCCGCCTATCTTGACGCCGGAATCCTGACGTCCAAATGGGCGGACGATTGCCTGCACGTCGCCCTGGCGACCGTGGGCGGTGCGGATCTGATCGTGAGCTGGAACTTCCGGCACATCGTCCATTTTGAAAAGGTCCACAAGTATAATGCGGTAAATGCGTTGCACGGTTATCGCGCCGTGGCCATTCACTCGCCCAGCGAAGTAATCGCCTACGAAGACGATGAAGAAATTTGACTGCGTGAGGATGAAGGACGAAGCCCAGCAGCGCCGCGCCCGGATGCTGTGCGGCTTGTCGGCCGAGCAGCGCCTCGAGTTCCATCGCCAGGCGGAGGAGGCGCTCCGGCGACGCCGTGAGCAACTGCGGCTGGCGCAAGCCGATCGGACAGGCCCAGGCTCAACAACCTAGCAGAGCCATGCGGGCCGACCACACCGGACCACCGGATGGCCGACTTGTCAGAGCCGCGACCGTAAGGGAGCGGACGAAACCCCAATGGTACGTTGCCGGCCCTGATTCGCCAGGCGGGCCTGACCGTGGGCACGTTCCGCGAACTGCTCTGATGAGCGGCGCGGTCACGGCCGCGCTGACGATGATCACGTCGAAGACCGGCATCTCGCCGCCGTTGGCCCTACGCGGCCGTGCAGGCCACGATGGACGCCGACGGCATCTGGACGCAGGTCGGCGTGCAACAATGTCTTCAACCTGGAGGAGCAGGGCGCCGGCGGACAGCGGGTCAACCCGCTGGTGGTCGGCGATGTTGTGCTGATCTTCGCCGCGCCCGACGCGCGTGGTCACTACGAACCGAGCGTGCGCCTTGCGATCGCAACGTCCTCCGCGTCAAAGCCCAGAACGATGCCATGGGCAACCACTATGTCCTCAAGCGTGAGACCATTAGGGTAGCGGCGCTTGTACTCGAAAGCGGCGTTTTGTCCCTCGGGATTGCGAAGTAGCGCTTTGGACTGCTCGAGGAGTTCGTCCTCGTCGGCCTGTGGCCAGTTCAGGGCCCGCATGAAATAGGCCGGAGGGTACGCGCGCTCGCGCATATCGACTATCACGCGCTGGAGGTGGTATCGCAAAGAACCGGTCCGGTCTGAGCGGTCAGCATGGGGCATTGACGAAGCCTCCCTTAGAAGCCCAACTCGATTACCGCCTCCTGTCGGTCGAGCAGACGGAGATTGCTGATTCCGATGGCGAAGCCCTTGGCGTCACTCGCCACCTCGTACACCTGAACAAAGCGCAACGGGACGTTGGGATTGATGTTCTCCAGAAGGAAAATCGTTTTGTCGTCGAAATACCACTGGGCGTCTGAGAGTGTGTTGTAGCGCCGCCCTCTGGCATCAAACAGGTCGCGAGACGGGAACGTCGCTGGCTTCTTCCGGAGGTTCTCGACTTCGATATCTACCCGGATGAACCTGCCAGGTGTCGTCTTGGGTTCGTGGAAGCCTCTGCCGCCGAGACGATTTCCTAGATCACGCGCGCCCGTGACCTTCCATCGGATGCCGTCGATCACGACGTTGTGATTGAGCCCAGCGACTGCGACTAGGCTTTGGTCAGTCAGTCGTTCCCAGCGCCGCTTTGGAGTCTCGCGAACCAACCGAAAGCCCGAGTTGCGATAGAAGCGGTCGGGTGCCTGCCGATTGCGGATGGCAGGCAAGGCGTTCGCTAAAGGGTCACACCAAGAACCGCCGCGGTAACCGCGGACCTCACCGTGCTCGGGACCGGTAGGGTTTCTGGGTGGTGACGACCGATAGTAGTCGTCGGAAACCCAGTCGGCGCACCACTCCCAAACGTTGCCGACCATGTCGTAAAGCCCCCACGCGTTCGCCTTGAAACTTGCGACCGGCGACGTATGCGCGTAGCCATCCTCATCACCGACCAGGTTGGCGTAGTCGCCGCCGCTCGGCATGCCCTCGCCCCACGGCACTTCGGTATTCGAGCCAGCCCGACAAGCGTATTCCCACTCCGCCTCGGTCGGTAGCCGGTACATGGCGTTTTCCTCTTCGGACAACCAGTTGGCGAACGCCAGTGCATCATGGTAGCTGATGTAGGTCACGGGGTGGGAGACTCGCCGCTTGAACTCCGGGCGATTCCACCGGTACTTGGCCTTCGCGCGCTCAGCCGTCGTCAGGTAGTTTGTTTGGTGCTTGAAAACGCGCCACTGCCTAACAGTCACTTGCGTCGTCGAAATGTAGAAAGCGTCCAACTCGGCTTCGTGAAGTGGATATACGCCGGCCGGCGGCTTGTTCCGCCCGGTTCGCTGCCTGTCTTCTTCCGGCGTCCAGCGCATCCCCATGCGGAACTTCCCGGCGGGGATTAGCGCAAAACCCAGCCCCACAGTCGAGGACTTGACGCGGGACGGTTCGTCCGCACTTACAGGCGACAAGAGCGCCACCGACAGCAACAAAGGCGTTGCGGCAAAAACGCGAGTCGGTCGCAAGGGCAGCATGATCCTATCTCCCGAGTTCTGTAGGGTGCACCGGCGAAATACTACCCAGCGCCCTACGCCCCCACCGTCGCGCTGGCCGTTCCGCTCCACGGTCCCTTCTCGCCGGCCGTGCTGACCCAGCGGAGCACGCAATGGGCCGCCAAAGCCCGCACCGCGCCCTCGAAGTCGGTCGTCTACGGCATGCGGGTATCGACGGCCGGGAACGTCAGCTCACCCGGGCCGGAGGGCGGCGAGTCGGCGGCGAAGATTCGCAGGCGAGACGCCCACGCTACCCGCGTATGATTCACGCCCATCATGCCGGTTGGCCGGGCCTTGCGCGTGGGCGTTGACGTAGTGACGAAGTTGTTCTGCCAAGCGTGAAAACCGCCGTTCGGCCCCGGGATGTAGTCGTTCGCCATAACCGTACCTGCTGCGTGGAGATGGGAGAACAGCCGGTTCATTGTCGGAACTGGTTCGGGGTTGTCAACCGGGCGGGGGCGGAATCTGTGGCGATGTTATCGCAGTCCGCGAGTACGCTCCGTCGGGGAATCGTCGGGCGGCAGGCCTCTACGGGCTTTCGCCAAGGCTCGGGGAACCGGTCGCGGGCTTCCGCGGACGTTCGGCGGGCCTCGGGGGATGAGCGCCGGAGCGCCGGGGATGATCCGCTGCGATTGCGGGAGCGTCGCCGGGCTTCCGGCGCCGGCAAGAGCAACGCGGCAGGCGTTGGGTCTGTTCGCCTGAAGGTCTGGTCAGCCAGTGAGTCGGCTTTCTAATGTATCCTTGGACAGCAATCCAATCGCGGCGAGGAGATTGACCTGTGCCTGGTTGTAGCCGACGACTGCCAGGATATGTCGAAGTCGTGCCTGGGTCAGCGCGTCCTGGGCCTGGAGCACGTCGAGGGTGGTCATGATTCCGGCCTGGAGGTTGGCTTGGGAGAGGCGAAGTGCCTCTTCCGCGGACTCGACCTGTTGAAGTGCAAGCTCGCCGAGTCTGCGGTTGGCAATGACCTCCTGATGGAGGTTGACGACGCTCGCCCGGACCTCATCGATTTTTCGCGCGGCGTAAACAAAAAGCGTGGAATGCCGGTGAGAAACACGACCGGGAAGAACACGACGACGAAGGTCATGGTGGAAACGAGCACCGGCATGGCGACTTCGCGCGTGCCGTCCAGCGACGCCTGATAGCCGCTCTTACCCATCTGCATGTGCCGGGTGATGTTGTCCAGCACCACGATCGACTGATCGACCAGGATGCCGATGGCCAATGCCAGCCCGCCGAGCGTCATGCTGTTGATCGTGTCGCCGGTGTAGAACAGGCCGATGAAGGTGGCAAGGATGGCGATCGGAATGGCCAGGATAATGACGAATGTTGAGCGCAGGCTGCGAAGGAAGACCAGAACGACCACACCGGCCAGCAAGGCGCCCAACGTGGCTGCAACTTGCAGCCCGTTGATGCTGGAACGGACGTAGGTGGACTGGTCCATTACCACTTCCAGCGACATGTCCTTGGCCTTGGCGTCCTTCTCGCGCAGGCGGTTGAGGATCGACGGAAGCGCCTGCTTGATCCCATTTACGATGGATATGGTGTTGGCGCCCGGCTGGCGGTAGATCGGGACGTAGACCTGCCGTCGTCCGTTGATTCGCACGCTGTTCGATTGTATCTGCGACGAATCCTTCACCTCGCCCACGTCGCGCATGAAGACGATCGCCTGACCGTCGGTCTTGATCGGGATGTCATTGAGCGAATGAACCTCCGGTTCCATCGCGTTGGAGATGATCTGATAGTCGATGTCGCCGAACTTGGCGTTGCCCGTCGGAACCAGCACGTTCTGCGCTTTCAGGGACTCGACCACGTCCATCGGCGACAAGCCGCGGGCTTCCATTTGGTGACGATCGACGTAGGCGAGAATGCGTCGCAGCTTGCCGCCGTACACCGCCGGCGCGATCACCCCTTGAATGCCCTGAAGGCTGTTCCGCAGCTCGAAATACGAAAGGTCGTAGAGTTCTTTCTCAGACATCGTAGGGCTGGAAACGCTGACCAGGCACAGCGGCACCGATGCCGTCGGGTCGAACGGCATTACCATCGGCGGGATCGTGCCCGGCGGAAGATAGAACAAGTCGCTCATCGCATAGGACGTGACCTGCGACATGGCCGTGTCGAAGCTGATGTCCTCGCGGAAGAAGTCCTTGACCACACTCACGCCGAGCATGGACTTGCTCTCCTGCCGCTCGATGCCGACGGACTGGCCGGTCCAGCGTTCCAGCCGGCTCGTGATGTCCTGCTCCATCACCTCCGGCGGCATGCCGGGATAGAACGTGACGATCTGGACCGCGGGCGTCTTGAAGATGGGCAGCAGGTCGGCGGGAATGCGCATCATCGCCGTAACGCCGACGACAAAAACGGCAAGCACCACCACCGTGACGAGGTAAGGATTCCTCAATCCGATATCGATTGCCTTCATGCGGCGATATTCCTCCTGCCCGGGCAGGGCTCGTCATTCGTGCCCAATTGGGTGAAAGATGCGTTCGGCATATCGACCTCTGCGCCGCAAAATGCCGGCCCTGCGCTTAACCATCCGACGAAGGCATCAATAATGAGATCGAATCCTCGGGAAGCCGCGAGACGACGGCATAAACCAACTCGCCGCGACGGCAGGCCAACACCGTATGACCACGGCATTGGTCCACCCAATGCGTGTGACCGTCACGATCAATGCGCCGCATGTGCGCCAGCGATTCCTCGGACGCTTGCATCGCCACCACTGAGGCCAACTCATTTCCGATGCGGTAAACGGCGAATGCCGCCGACTTACCGCCGATCTTGCATTTCCGCCCGCCTTGGAGCGTGGCGATCGACGAATCCACCGCGGGTACGCGGACCGCGAGGGCGGTTCGCTCTTGCAGCCACCGGGAAACCTCGTCCGAATCAGCGGAGACGATCTCCAGCGGTTTCGCCTCGCTGACGAAGCGAGTGAAATCATTGACGAGTGCGTCCGCGAGCGTTCGATTCCCAGGAGCGGCTCCGCGATTGGCGATGAACAATGTGGAGGCGAGGAGGAGCACCGCGGCGACCGCACCCATCGTCTGCAACTTCCAGGACCAGCGGGACTTTCGAGCCGTGGCGTAGCCGGTAGGCGTACGAGCCCCGGATCGCAGCACTGCAACGAGGGCTGATTCGTCGAACTCGGGCACTTCGTCGGCCTGCCGGAGCTTTGCCGCCAGTTGCCGTCGCACCGCGTTTTCAATCTCACATTCACGGGCGCACAGCGGGCAATGCTCAAGATGTTGCTGCACCTCCAGGCTCAGCGCCGAGTCCAACTCATTGTCGAGAAAGGCAAAGATGTATTGTCGCGCTTCTCCGCACGTCATCTTGTGTCTCCGATCTGCGGCTCACGGGACGGATTGCTCTTCCATCCCTTCGCCTTCAACGCACCGGCGAGTTTCTCACGCAAGTCGCGGCGGGCCCGGCCCATCCGCGACATCACCGTGCCCAGGGGGCACGCAAGCACCTCGGCGATTTCCCGATAGCTCAGTTCCGCAGCCACCGAGAGCAGGACGACTTCCCGGTGACTCGGATCGAGCGAGTCGAATGCCTCGACGACCTTCTGGTCCAGCAACTCCCGGAACTGATCCTCCGTCGTCGACGGGAGCGTTTCAAACGGCTCGGACAATTCGGTGCCCACCATCTCCGTCAGTTCGTCGTGATCGATTGGCACCAGCCTGATGCGCCGGCGGGCCTGCCGTGCCCACTCCGCGGCCACGTTGCGTTGAATCACGAACAACCAGCCCTCACGGTATGCCCGCTCTTCGCTGGGGCTGTATGCCGCCCACGCCCGAAGCAGTGTCTCCTGAACCAGATCGCGCGCATCGTCGGCGCTCGCGGCATAGTGCCGCGCGACAAGGTGCAGCCGCCGCCAACAGGGGCGAACGAGCCGCAGGAATGCTGCCTCGGCCTCAGACATATGAAGTTCCGTCGACACTCTCTATAAGCAAGAATGACGAAACGCGGGAAACGCATCCCGGAATCCGCAAGAAAATCGCATGGCATGGGGGAACGGGCGTACCTGGACGTGGTCAGGAACCAAACGAGAACGGGCGGTGCCCCCTGCTCAGCGGCGGGCGGCAACCTCGATAGGAATCGTCATATCGGACCGCCGGTACAGACACGTCCCTTCGTCGCCTTTACAGACGCCGTAAAGTGCATACCCGGAGAATCCTAGTTTGCCGGATGCCGCATTGCGCGGCGTGGCGGCAAGTTGCAAGGCTTCGTGAACGTGGCGAAGCGTTGACGTGTGCTCCTCCTGTGGCGCAGGCTCCATTTCGGTCGGCCGAACGCTGTCCGATCGGGCGGTGAGCTTCTCGAAGTCCCTGCGCGGGTCGCGCAGCACTTCGCGCACGATGCCGTTTTCATCCACAAGAAGGGCAAGCGGCACGACGCCCACTTCCAACAGATTGAGCGGATCGACGAGCACCGGCCAGTCCATCTGTTTCCACTGCATGAACAGCTTGCAGCGGTCCGGGTGCTGTTCCTGAATCACGCCGACGAGTTGAATCCGTCCTTCGTCGCGGAGCTTGCGGGTCACGTCGTGCCAGACCGGCACGTGCTGCCGACAGCCCGCTCACCACGACGCGAAGACCAGCAGCAACACCCGTTTGCCTCGGTAGTCCGCCAACGACGCCGGATTGCCGTCCGTCAGCGACGGAAAGCGATCGTCGGGGAAGGGCCGTCCGATCTGAATGCGCCCGAATGGAGATTGCGCCTTCACCTGACCGCTTGCGAGTAGCAAGAACAACGTTATCGCCAGGAGAGAACGCATACAGTTCATCTTTTTAACCTCAGCATGTTTCCAGCACCTGGGAGACAGGCGTTGCGCGACGGATCAAGGCGCGCCAGACTGCACGGCGGCGGAGTAGCCCAAGCGGGCCGCCACGTCTCGGACGCGGGGCAGGACCGCCTCGCCGGAGGCCGCAACCCGCGCCATCTTCGTCGCATAGCTGACATCCGCCCGCTGCACTCCTTCGATCTTGACCAGCTCACCCTTCAACGCCACGGCGCACGCTTCGCAGTGCATGCCCTCGACCACGAATACGAACTCATGCGTGGAGGAAGCGGATCCCGTCACAAGAGGTCGATCCTCCGAGCCATCACCGATCAGGGCAGTCACGTAATTGGGGAAGAACGCAAGCACCAGAACGACGGCGGTAGCAGCCCACAGCATAACTCGATTCAACCGACGCAGCTTCGTGTTCGGCACGGCGCAGGCCTCATTGGGCCCGCAGGCAGAGCGACGGAAATACGCAGAATAGAAACCGAGCGCGAGAAACACGGCCGCGCCCATCAGAAAGTACGGGCGCGTTGCGGCGAAGAAGCTGCCGACGCCGGCGGCAGACACCCCGACGGCCAGCAACAGCAGGGGCAGCCAGCAACATGCCGATCCCACAATGGCCGAAAGGATCGCGCCCAGCGGGGCCAGCACGCCAGACCTTACGCGGGCGACCTGAGGCGCTGGGTCTGATGATTCGTGCCCGCAACAGTCTTCCTCGGCGCGGCGGGCAAGGCCGGACGGCACAGCCGGAGAAGTGGTTACGCCACTGCGGATTTGGGCGTCCTTGACGACGCGGCGCACGTTGCCCAGGCAGCAGGCGCCCTGTGGGTTCGTTTCCTCGCAGCGGTCGAGACCCTGTCGGCAGCGCTCCGCGATGGAATCCGGTATCCGCGAGGTTCCCGTTTCCCTCACCTCCGCCTCAATCTCCTCAACGGTGTGGTCAAAACAATAACAGACGGAGCGCGGCGGAGCGCTCTCCTTCTGGCCGACGCGCACGATCACATCTCGCCGGCATATTCGCTGCCCGATCTCGGGGTGGTAGTAGACCACGTCGCAGGACGGCTCGGCGCAGAAGCGAAGACCATCTGTTCGACCCGCCCGGGTGCGTGCCGGCTCCGTTACGAGCGACGCAATCGTAACCGGCTTGACCGCCCGGCCCTTTCCGCCGCAGGAAGGACACAGGAGGCTTGCTTCGCTGCTCGTGTTGACTCGCATATCGGTGTTTCCGATGGGGTTACTTCCCGCCTTGGCAGCACGACGGCGTGTCCGACGATGTGGCCGGCTCGCCCTTGTTCAGCGGACAACGATCCTGGCAAACCCGTTGCCCGGTGAGGGGACACACAACGCGGCCGGGGCAATCCGAACGGTTTGGATCCGCCGTCGGACACTTGTCCCGACAGATGAGTTCGCCTGTCCGCGGGCAGACGATCTTGCCCGGACAATCCGGACGCTCAGCCAAGTCCCGCGAGTTCACTGCGTAGGCAGCTACGGCCAACCCCACGGTCGCAAGCATCGCGATGGGAATCGATAGTCTTCGCATGATCATGATAGTTCTCCGATCAGAAACCCTGAAAGAGGCGGACCGCACCGCCTTCTTCTTTATTCTACACCTTGAACCATGATGTCGAGTCAAGAGCGTTTTTCCAGTTTTTCGCAGCACGTCTCGTTGGCGCGCGCGAGTCCATCCAGCACGCCGCATTTGCCGGTTCGTTCGGATCGGCGGCACACCCCCAGCCAGCGCTGGAGCATTGCTTCCACTCCTCTGAGCTGCTCAATCTGCTCGACCACCCGCGTCAACCGCTTCGTGATCAGGCCCTGGACCTCCCGGCACGGCGCCGGATCGCCGTCGCGGTATCTCAGCAGCAATTCAATGTCCGACAACGTAAACCCGGCCGCCTGGGCCGAGCGGACGAACCGTAAGCGCTCCAGCGCGCTCGGGCCGTACAGGCGGTAGTTGCCCCGGCTGCGGGCCTCGGACCTGACCAGTCCGCGACGTTCGTAATAACGGACCGTCGAGGTGGGCACGCCCACGGCCCGCGCGAGTCCGCCAATAGTGTGTTTGCCGATCATGGCCACAAGGATACAACGTCATTGAACTATGGTGCAATGTTCCCGCTTTCAGGTTTCGCTTTTAGGTGGCTCCTTACGGTCGTTCCGTTGCGCCGCCGCCGGGTCACTCCTGCGTCCGGGCGCCCCAGAAGGGCAGGCCCGCTTCCTGCCAACGCAGCGAGTGCCTTTGCGTTTGCAGAAGTCAATAGCCCGGGAAGGCCTCAGAGGTGCCAGCCGCCAGCGATGACGTTGTAAAAAGGGTTCATACCCCTGAATCGCTCATGTCATCATAGGTTTCTGTCAGCATGGCCCAGATAGTTAGGATTCGCTGCACCTTGTCGAGCTTTTCTAATGCGTCGGAAAAGGAATCGTAACCCTGCCTTTCGGGATGAGCTGAAGCGTTTCTTGCCGTATTCCAGTCATTGAAACAAAGCTGTAGCTTCAGAGACTCAGTCTTCTTTTTAGTGGGCCACTCGCAACCGACCTTGCTGAGCAACCATTTCGTTTTCAGGAAGTTTGGATCGTGATTGAGCACGTTAATATAATCAATGATGTCTGTGTTCTCGAAGAAGTCCTCGATTTTCTGAATCCCCTTATACTTTTGCTCCAACCATGAATCAGGCTCGTCTTTCGCCCCTCGAACGCCCTTGACTTTATTTCTTGTCCTATCGTCTACGCCTTTTTTGAGCCAGGAGTCACCGTGAAGCCCTTTAAGAATCCGAATCACAACTTCACGCAGGAGCATTTGACAGTAATCGCTTTTTTCCTTGAAGGAAAATGCTGCGGCCGCGGATCCCAGCACGCGAAAAACCCTTGACCGAATGCGCTTCTTCAGCTCCCTCGCTATGGCCTGTGGTCCGTAGGCGTCTTCGAAGACCGTGTGGTAGATATGGCGTAACCATGCCGTTTCTCCCTCGACTTCTACTTCAATCTCACGTAACGAAAAACCAAGTCGTTTACGTTGTACCAGGTCACAGATATGAGGTTTCGAATCGACATCCGGAAAGGCCTCATCTTTCGAACCGGCATCTGGAAATGCCTCATCAAACCCTGTCGCCCAATCCGGCGACTCGATCATCCGATCGCGACAAGTCCGTAGCAACTTATCGAGCACCGACCGGACGCTATTACCCCTTTCCTGTGCATTGTCCAGGACGGCCGGAACGTCGTTCTCATCGTCATCATTAAGCTCGTCCTCGGAAAGACAAACCGGTATTTGCACGTCCTCTGTGCCGGCATACAGCCAGGGATCGACAAACTCGCTCAGGCACTTACAAAAGGAAATCATAAGCCCAGATTCAAATAGATCCTGGTAGATATTCTCGGTTACGACGTACTCGCCGCTTCGAACGGCCTCCGTCGCTTCGCGGTAAACGGCGGGGAATAGCCATGCGCGCGTGAGAGCCATGAGATGAGACTCTCGACCGTTGTCGATATCTTCTTTAAGTTCGGCGCCAGCAGCGCCATCAAGAATCAGCTTCCACCACGGCGCATCGTCACGATGCATTTCGATCCACGCGAAACAAGGGGAAGGCGATTGGGGGAATTGCCCGTCCAGTTCTTCTATCACGCCGGACCAGCCGTTGTGTCCCAAGTACCAGTGCAGCTTCAGAACACGCGAAACAAAGCAAATGAAATTCCGGATGCTGAGAATCCACTGGTCAATCCTGTGGTCGAGCGATTCGTTGTCGACCTTGAGATCAGGCTGTGTCTTGAACCGCTGAGATATGAACTCGGCCGCGATGTCATCCAATAGGCAATCGAGATTGCTACGGCGAAGGAAACAAAGCCGCAACTGATTCTCGTTGATCCATTTGGACATCACCTCTGAACGGTCTGAGGGCAACGGAGTTTCTTGCGGGCTGCGCGGATTAAATGACGGAATCGTGCGAGGCACGAAGTCCTTGACGGCAATCGAGGCCACTTCCATCGCCGAATCAGCGGTACGCCTCGCTGACTGAGCGAAGGACTCAGCTTTCTTTGTCAGATCGGGACTGAGTGGGATTCTGTCCCACTCTTCATACTTGACTTTATCCCTGGCTTCATTGTCCAGATCTGTGGGATAGCATGAGCCGCCTGCTCTCGGATCGTCGCCAGGTTCGGCGGGTGTCTCCGCGATTTGGACCGCAACATCGCGAGAGCTGCGATCCACGGGCATGAGTCCCTCGCAGACCCATCGTGTGTTGTCTTTGCGAATTCGGATTCCAGCGAAGTGTGAACGCGGGCTTCGATGATCGAGGCCAATATAATCCGCCGCTAATGCGGCAGACAATGGCAGATTACGATATGGCCAAAGACCGAGTTCGCCGTAATAGCCACATGGGCTTGAGAGGCAGATTTCGGGAGGCCGATCGTTGGAATCACGAGCTACCGTTCTGTCGGTCATTGAATTGCTCCGGGCGTGTTCCAAGAGTCACATGGTTCGTGGACGAGCCTATGAAACCTCACATTTATCATCTGGTGGTAGATACTATCAACGGCACCTGGAGCCGAGCGGACGAACCGTAAGCGCTCCAGCGCGCTCGGGCCGTACAGGCGGTAGTTGCCCCGGCTGCGGGCCTCGGACCTGACCAGTCCGCGACGTTCGTAATAACGGACCGTCGAGGTGGGCACGCCCACGGCCCGCGCGAGTCCGCCAATTGTGTGTTTGCCGATCATGGCCACGAGGATACAACGTCCTTGAACTATGGTTCAATGTTCCCGCTTTCAGGTTTCGCTTTCAGGTGGCTCCTTACGGTCGTTCCGTTGCGCCGCCGGCGGGTCACTCCTGCGTCCGGGCGCCCCAAGAGGGCAAGCCCGCTTCCGGCTCCACACCCAGCGCGTCTGCGATGCGGTTGACGTAGTTAAAGTACGCCACGACCTGGACCGCGTCGTGAATCGCCGCGTCGGACCAGCCGACAGTTCGCAGGCGGTCTACGTCGGCACGTTGGCACGCCGCGGGTGTTCGAGTCACAATCTCCGCGTATTCCAGCAGCGCGGCAACGTCGGGCCGAAGGGTGTACGCCCTCCAATTATAAACAACCTGATGGACGAAATTATCCAGCTCGGTGCCTATCGGAGCTGCGCCGCCTGTCTGCTCCATGACGCTCCGCCAATCCTGCTCGACCTCCGACCGGAGGTCATGGGCATGCGCCTGCACTCAGTAATGGCAGCCGTTGGTTTTACTCACCACGACGGCGAGCAACTCGCGAAGGGCACGGGACAATTCCGACGGCCCGAACATCGCCGACTGATACAAGCCGATGCCTGACCTCAACACTGCCGGGTTCAGGCTCTGAACGCGAACGATGTTGAACACGCGCCCGGTTCGCCGGATCGCGGCATCGAAGACTTGTCGCAGCGACCCTTCGGCCTCGTCCTCTGAAATGGTCTTTATCCATGGCATGATCATTGCTTCCTTGAAGTCACTTCCTCCAGTTGGTTGTGTATTGTGAGTCCGCAGTCGCGCAGCAATTGAATCCGCGCGAGTTCGCCTGCCTCCCCGACATCAATCGACGCCAAGGTCGGCTGGTGGTTGTCGGCACGGAAGTTACTCGCGGCGAACCGTACATCTGCATCGTTGCTGCGCCATGCGGCGATGCGGGTCGGCGAGATGCCGACTCGATATCCAAAGATGCAGGCCTGGTGAATGAGGGTCAGGCGGAGCCAGCCGGCCTGGAGCCAACGACGTGGGGACGTTTGTACTCTCGCGCGGGCGATGCCGACCCGGCCGACCCGCCCGGCGCGTCGGACGAAGTCGTAGTCCTCCATGATCGGTATCTCACGAAATCCCCCCAGCCGGTAGAAGTCGGTCGCGCGGATCGCCGGCGCCTGGTCTCCGAAGGGCATGCCAAGCCATCGCGACCGAAAGTTGGCCGCCATTTCTGTTATGCGAAACACAAATCTCGAGTGTTCGATGCCGAGTCGAAACGCAGCAAGCATCGTGTGCGGCGTCGCCAGGAGGCGCTCGACTTCCTCGGCGTAGCCCGGCGGCAGGCAGGTATCCGCGTGCAGGAACAACAGGACTTCCCCACTGGCTGCCGCGGCCCCGGCGTTCATTTGCATCGCTCGGCCCGCAGCGGACCCGATCACTCGCGCGTCGTACCCTTCTGCGATCCTCGTCGTATCGTCCGTGCTTCCGCCATCGACAACGATCAGCTCAATCCCATCGGCGTCGCGCACGCTTGCAATGACGTCGTGAAGCTGTTCCGCCTCATTGATGGCGGGGATGATCACCGAAATCCGAGGTCGCCGATGCCGCTCCCACTCCGACAGGTCGCTGGGGAGGTCCACATCTGATTTCGTCATCAGTTGATGCACCGACAGGTTTGCCGCGGCGGCCCGCTGAATGGTCGCGGTCAACACCGACTCGGTACCCCATTCGACACCTACAAAAAGTCGCCCACACGGACGCCGCAATCCAATCAGGTAATAGCCGCCGTCGGAGGCCGGACCCATGACGGAATCATGCGTACACAAGGCCTCAAACGCCGCGCTCAGCGTCGCGCAATCAATCGACGGGCAGTCCGTACCGATGACCACCACGCGCTCGGCGCCGCGATTACACGCCTCCGACACGGCGCGGTGCATTCGCGCCCCGAGGTCGCCATCGCCTTGATGCAGATACGTGTGCCCATCTCCGAAGCACGCCGCCATCGATTCCTGCGATGCGCCCGTAAAACGAACCTCCGCGCTCACGTCACGCGCGAATCGCAGTTGCTCGACGGTCAGCAGGGTATGCGCCGTCATGCCGCGATGTAATTGCGCTGCCCCGTGGACCCCGAGAGTGGGGATCAGGCGTGTCTTCGACTCGCCCGGTGCAGGAAACCGGCTGAATATGATCAGATGCTCGGCACGGACGGGATAGGGGAAGACGCGACTGCGCTGGAGCCGCTCGCGCGCCACCGTAGCCAGAATCTTCAATCCCGCTCCCACGACGCCGCGAACGGTCCCCGAAATTTTTGATCGACCGATGCGCCGGCGGTAATCTACCGGCACTTCACGAACGCGAAGTCCAGCCTGGACCGCGCGGATTTGCATCTGAATGGTCCAGCCATAGGTGCGGTCGCTCATGCGCAGGCAATCCAGCGCGGTTCGGCGGATGGCGCGAAACGGGCCGAGATCGGAGTAGCCGTGTCGCCACAACCGACGAATCAGGAAACACGAAAGCGCGTTGCCGAAACGCTGTATCGTCGTGAGAGCCCCGCGCTCACGGCGACCCAGCGTTCGCGATCCGATGACCATGTCCGCCTCGCCGCGGGCGATCGGATCAACGAGGCGAATCATCTGCTCCGGGAAGTCGCTGTAGTCGGCGTCGAGAAAGACGAGGATGTCGGCGAAATCCGCGGCGGCGGCGATTCCCCTCATGCAAGCGGCGCCGTATCCGCGCGCGGGTTCATGCACGACAACCGCGCCACGACTCGAGGCGATCGCGGCGGTCTCGTCGGACGATCCGTTGTCCACGACGATCACGCGATCGACCCAGGCCGGGACGGCGTCGAGGACGAGGGGGATGGACTGCGCCTCGTTCAGCGCCGGGATAATCACGGCGATCGACGATTGGTTCTTCATTCATGCCACCCCGAGGCATCGCTCGCCCGTCGCCGCGAATTCATCCTAAGGGGATGGATCGTCTTGTGAGAAATGGATATGGTGCCTTGCATGGGTACTGTCGGCATTCGTGTCACCAGTATCTCTCGATATGGACCTGCCCCGTTCGCTTCGCCGAGTGCTCGGAGAAGCCGTCCGCTGCGAGGATTTCCGCCATCTCTTCCACCATGCCGGGATTGCCGCAAAGGAAAACGTGCGAATTGTCCGGCGAAGGGCTGAAGCCCCAGACTGCTCGAAGGGCGTCTTGCGACCAAAGGTCCTGAATACGTCCAACGCGCCCCGTCCAACGAACAGGCTCATGCTCGGGCCGACTGACAACGGGTACGTAGGTCATGTTGTGGCACAAGGACTCGAGCATCATCAACTCGCTTCGATAACCCAACTCCCAACTGTGTCGGGCGCCATGGATGACGCCGAATCGCTGCGGCCCACCACACTGTAACTGATCTCTCAACATGCTGACGTAGGGCGCCAGGCCCGTTCCGGTGGAAACGAGTACAACGTGCTTGTCCGCCGGCACTTCCTTCAGTGTGAACAGGCCGCTGAATTTCGGCCCCAGCCACACCGCGTCACCGACCTTGAGATTGAACAGGCGGGGGGTCAGCGCACCGGACGGCAACAGTGCAATATAGAACTCCAGGAACTCCCTGACGCGCGACGAAGATGAGATCGAATAAGCTCGTTTGATCAACCGTTCCGGCGGTGCAGGCTGGTCTTCCGGCGCGCACACGGCACATCGCGGGTTGCTCCCGGGCAGGCCCAGCACGGCAAACTGGCCAGGCGTAAACGCCGGCATCGTCCAGCCGTCCGGCGCAACCCTCACGACCACCAGTGCCGGCGATACTTCAATGCGTTGGATGACTTTGGCGTTCAATTCGGACATCACTCGCCCCGCGTTGTCAATTCCCGCTGTCTTCGAATGCTCCGCATCGCGCCGACAGCCACGGCATAGCCCAATGCCCTCGACACCACCGTGGGCTGAAGCGCATCGCGTGCCCAGCTTCTTGATTCGCCTGTCATGGCCCGTGCCGTCCTTGGCTGATCAACGTCGGATTCTCAGGATCAGATCAAAAAGACGCCGGACAAACGGCGTCAAGCGGGTACGGTTGTACGCGTCGCCGGCCCTGCGGATGACCTCCGCCTGCGTGGGGTACGGATGGATGGTGCGTGCGACCGTCCCCAGTCCCTTGCCGGCGACCATCGCCAGCGTAATCTCGCTGATCATTTCGCCCGCGTGCCGCGCAACCAGCGTGGCGCCCAGTATCTTGTCCGTCCCGCGCTTGAGGTGGACCTTCAGGAAACCCTCCGTCTCGCCGTCCAGAATGGCGCGGTCCACCTCCCGCAACTCGAGTGTGATGGTCTCAACGGGGATGCCTTGCTCGGCGGCGTCGCGCTCGTACAAGCCGACGTGCGCGATTTCCGGATCGGTGTAGGTGCACCACGGGATCGTCAGCGCGCTGGCCCGGGATCGGCCGAAGAACAGGGCGTTCTGAATCACGATGCGGGCCATGAAGTCGGCTGTATGTGTGAACTTATACTGAGAACACACGTCGCCGGCGGCGAAGATGCGTGGATTGGTCGTTCGCAGTCGGTCGTCGACCTTAACGCCTTCACGTTCGCTGTATTCGACGCCCGCTTTGTCGAGGCCGAGCCCCACGACATTCGGCGCGCGCCCGACGCCGACGAGGATCGCATCTGCGTGGATGCTTTGCTCGTTACCAAGCTCGATAACCTTCTCGTCGCCCCGACGCGCCACCGACTTGATGCCGGCCGAGCAACGAATCTCCACGCCGTCGCGGATCAATGCGGCCTCGATCCGTTTCGCGGCGTCGGCGTCTTCTCGACCAAGGATGTGCGGACCGGCCTCCAGGAGTGTGACCCGCGATCCGAATCGTGCGAACGCCTGGGCCATTTCGCAGCCGATCGGACCGGCGCCGATGATCACGAGACGCTCAGGCTGCCGGGTCAGCGAAAACAGCGTTTCGTTGGTCAAATACCCGGCCTCCGCCAATCCGGGAATGGGCAATGCGGCGGCCCGCGCTCCGGTGGCAATACACGCGCGGGCGAAACGCAGCATTTGCCCGCCGACCTCCACCCTGTCGGCTCCGGTAAAGCACGCGCCGCCCATGAACACATCCACGCCGATTTCAGAGAAACGCCGCGCAGAGTCGTGAGGGCTGATGCCTGCGCGAAGCCGCCGCATTCGCTCCATAACAGCCGAAAAATCAACGGACACATCACCGGGCACTCGAACGCCGAACTCGTGCGCGTCGCGGACATCCGCTGCGGCCCGGGCTGCGCGGATCAGTGCCTTTGAGGGGACGCAGCCGACGTTCAGACAGTCGCCGCCCATGAGATCGCGTTCGATCAACGCGACTTTGGCCCCCAGACCAGCCGCCCCGGCCGCAGTCACCAGACCCGCCGTGCCGGCCCCCACGATCACGAGGTTGTAGCGGCCGCTCGGAGTCGGATTCTCCCAGTCCAATGGGTGCACATTCTCGACCAGGCGTCGGTTGTGCTCATCCGCCGGGGCCGTCTGCGGCAGGCCGCGAATCACGCCGCCGTCCGAATGCGTTCCCTGGTGAAGATCATCCGCGGTGGCATTGTCCATGGTGTGGTGTTCCGTTGGAACCTTGGTTCTCATTGGTGCAACGACTACTCTCTATTCGTGCGGCTGTTCAGGCGCCAGTCATATTCGAGCCATTCGATGGTTGGCTGGTTTCCAGTATCGAGTATTCGATTCAGCACGGGCGCATGTTGGGCGACATAGGCCGGCACGCTGCCAGCCAACTGTTTGAAGTCACCGCCGTACCATTCATAAAGCCTCGTCAAACGCACGACGCCGGCGCCTTCTTCAAACTGAAACCAGCGATCGTGCGTGTGAATATATTGCGTCTGGTCCGCGAACTGGGTCTCCAAGAGCGCCCCCGTGTACGCCTCGGCCCGCAGCGGCGGGCAGCCGATGGCGGCGCAGACCAGGGCGAAATGGACTCTCGGCTCCTTGAACTTCGGCCGAACCTGTTCGTGTTCGATCTGATTCAGGCTCCAGGTTTGGCCCGCGATCATCCAGCGCTTGTCGTCCCAGCGTTTGGCCGCGGGAATGTCCCTGATCGACTTGACGGGATAATGGTCGAGAATCAGCCGCAGCGTGAATGCGTTGTACGCGTTAATCAGAAGCCCCAGCTTTTCGTCACGCCCGAGCTGATCGAACGGGGCAGAGGCGAGTGAGCCAATGTACTTGTCAAGCGACTCGGCGTCTTTCTGAAGACCGGTGTAATCGACCCAGCCGCCCGTGGAGACGTGCTTTCGCAGCAGCGAATCGAACAGGCCGTGGTCGAACGACGCAGTGGTCCGCTGGTCCGCGTAGGCCTCTTGGAGCGTCGCCGACGGCGGCCCGAACAATCCGCGCAGCGCGACGCGTTGGCTGCATGCGAGCACAGTGACGACAATCATGATGACAGCCACGGTGGGCAACGCAAACCGCCGCACGCTCGATCCTCCATCCGTTGTCGCGGGCTGAGCTTCTTTTGCTGCGTCCATCGAATCGGAGTCGAGTTCACCCTGCTCCGACAGCGCACGACGAGCCAGCCGCGTCACATAGACCGTCACTACGATCGTTGCGATCAGGCCGGCAATCAGCAAGACCGTCTTGCCGACGTTGACGGCTCCGGCGTCACCGCTCGCCGCCTGTAGGCCCTCCGCTCCAATGTGGCCGATGTAGATGTACATGAACGTCCCCGGCAGCATGCACATCCAACTCGCCAACACGTACGGCCAGAAACGGATCGACGTAAGCCCATACAGGTAGTTGCCCAGACTGAACGGAACCGCCGGTGACAGGCGAAGCAACGCGACGATTCTCCAGCCTCCCTGACCGATGGCCCGGTCGATGGTGCCGAACCTCGCGTTTCCCTTTGCGGCGCGCTGAACTGCGGACCGAGCCAGGTAGCGGGCGATCAAGAACGCGAAGGCTGCCGTGATCGTGGATGCGGCGGATACGATGATCGTACCCCACAAGAGTCCGAAGAGGGCCCCGGACGCGAGCGTCAATGCGGAACCGGGAACAAACAGAAGCCCCCCGAGAATGTAAGCCGCACCGAAGACAACCGGACCGGCGGCACCGAGATTGTCCACGCTACCCTGCAACGACTGAATCGCCCGATCGACTGGCAAAACACGGACGAGCACGATCAGGCAGACGACAACCGTCAGGGCCGAAACCCAGTTGACCCTGCGCGGCCATTTCGAACTGGGCGGAGGCTCCAGTCCCTCGCGCCTCGCCGAATCCAATCGCTGTTCATGTTGGCCCGTAGACATTGGTAGAATCTCAGTTTGCATCGCGTTTGCCTTCAGGAGCGTCCGATCCCAATCACCGGAGCCATGAGTCATTCATTCACGCCAAGCGAGCGCACCACCTTGATCACCTCATCCGGGTCTGCTCTTTTCTGGTAGTCCCAGTCCGCGAATGCCCAGCGGACAATGCCCTCCCTGTCGATCACGAAGGTGGCAGGCGCCGGCAACTCCCAGGTGCCACTTACATTGGATTCCGCAACCTTCAGCCCGAATTGCATGTATTTGGACTTCGTTTCATCATCGACGACGAAGTGAACTCTGAACGCCTTCGCCGCCGCGAATGCGCCGTCGCTGTATACACTGTAGTTGGCGTTGGCTTTTTCCCGCGTTCTTGCGGCGAGATAAGGCTTCTCCGGCGTGAGTGCAACGAGCTTGCCTCCAGCGGCCTGCAATTCGCCCAACTTGCTCGCCCAAGCGGACAGCGCACGATTGCAGATCGGGCACCAACCGCCGCGATAGAACGTGAGCACAACAGGTCCGTCCTTGTAGAGCGAGCCCAGTTTCACAGGCTGTCCGTCGATGCCGGTCACCGCGACATCCGGAGCGCGAGTCCCGACCGCAAGGCCGGCCGTCTTGATCGCCTCTTCGCCGGACGCCCCTGACGGGCGAACGATTTTTGTCTGCGGGTAGAATGCCGACCAGGAATAGTAGAACGTTTGCGCCGTGCGCACGCCCTTCGGAACGTCAAGCGCCGCGACCCCGGCTTCGCTCTTGCCCAATCGCACCGTGCCGGCGGGAGTTTCAATCGACCTCGCATCGCCGATCGCGTTCGTGGGGACGAACCATGCCAATGCGTTCTCACCGTCCCCGACGGCGATTCCCACGCCAAGCGTTTTCCGCGGCAGCGCATCGCCGATTTTGGCCACGGGAACCATCAATCCGTCGGCCTTGAAATACGTCTCGTACGGCGAACGGGAGTAATCGCGTTGATGTCCGGTATCGTTACTAACGATCTTGGCTCCCGGGTGAGTCTTCTTGAACGCGCCAAACGGGACGACTTCGATCGGGAGCATGTCGAGTTGCGTGCCGGCGAGCGGTCCGCTGACGGCCCTCATGCCGAGCTGGCTCCAAAGACCCTTGTCCCTTCGGTCGTACATGAGCACGTTGGAATTGTAGAGCGCACCGGAAACGCCGAATTCGAGGACAATCTCCTTCCCGCCGGCGCCGACGTTTCGCGAGAACACAGTCGCGGAATCGCACAATGGGCAGTAGGTTGCCGCGACCGGTATGCCGCCGACATTCGTATTCACAACCTCATGCCAATCCAGAACGCGAAGCGGCACGCCAAGAACCTGATCTCCGACAACCACTTCGATCACGCGCGCATCGTCCGGGAGCCAGCTCGCTTTGTCGGCGGGCTCCGTTTTCGGGTCGGTCAGGGACGGGATCGCATCGCGCGGCAGTAACGTGTGAATCTCGTCCTTTGGAATCGAAAGTCCTGACAGATCGTATTCCTTGTCAAGGTCAACCGAACCGGGGCGACGCACCTGACGGAATTCAGCCGCGGAAGATCCGGGCGATCGCGTTGAGTCTTGGGCCAAAGCGGCGGTGCCGGCGAAAGTGCCCGCCAGAATGAGCTTCAGGATCGACACTCTGTTCATCTTGGTCTCCAACTGGAAGCAGGGCTCAGCCCTCGGTGTGCGTGAGCGCGCCGCCGCACGACGATCCGCTCCCCGCGGTGCAACCGAAACAATGTTCACCCGTATGAATCGCACGTCTTGCTAGTTGCTGCGGATCAACGTCGCGAACGTGGACTGGCGCCGTCGATTCCGCCCTCAGCCCCAGCGCATAGTTGAAATCGCAATCGTGCAACGTGCCGTCCCAACTGACGTGCAACTGGCGCCGGCACATTAAAGAATCCACCGTCGCCGGATTGAACCGGTCGCGCAGAAGCTGTTCGTAGTCGGCAGCCCGGCCGTCGCGCTGAAGATCGTGAAGGAATCGCCCGATCGGCATGTTCGTTATGGTGATCAACCGCGTGAACTCGATGCCGAACCGCGCACGGAGCTCGCGCCGATACGTTGCCTCCAACGTGTCCTGCGACGGTGGCAGCGTTGCACCGAGCGGGTTGTAAATCAGGTCCAGCTTCAGTCCGTCCGCGACGCCGAATCCCACGCGGTTCAGCTCGCGAATGACGTCGATGCTCCGTTCGTACACCCGCAGCCCGCGCTGGTGGTTGACGTTCTCGGGCAAATAGCACGGTAGCGAAGCGATGATTTGCACGCATTGCTCGGCGAGAAACGCCGGCAAATCGCGGTACCCCTCGTCGAGCATGATAATCAGATCGGTGCGCACGATAACATCGAAACCCCCGGACCGCGCGCTCGCCACAAATCGCCGGAAGTTCGGATTCATCGTGGGCTCGCCGCCGGTGATGTCGATCGTCCGCGCGCTGCAGCGCCGCGCGGCATTGATGACGAGCACCATCGTCTCCCAGTCCATTTGCTCGGTGCGCTTCGGCGACGCCTCGACGTGGCAATGCCGGCAGGCCAGATTGCACCGTAACCCGACGTTGACCTGAATCGTATCGATCGACAGCGATTGCAGCGCGGTGCCCGTCGCGTCCATCACGCGGCGGTCGAAGGCACTGGAACCGGCAATCGTCAATGGCACGGGCTGTGTCGTCTTCATTCAGTGGACTCCCGCATGTGTCAATGCCCAGTACGAACCCGCGCCGATTACCGCGCCGCACGGGAGGGTCATCACCCAGGTCAGCAGTATTACACTCACAGTCTTCCATCGCGCGGCACCCGTCACCATGCCGATCCCAAAAAGCGAACCGCACGAGACGTGCGTCGTGGAGACGGGCGCACCGAGGTGCGACGCGCCCAGCACCAGCGCCGCTGTCACGAGGTTGCCCGTCAATCCCTGACCGGTATTCAACTCCGTAATCCGGTGGCTGACGGTCTCGGCGACGCGACGCGCGTTCAGCAGGCCGCCGATGGCCATCGCGGCCGCGACCAATCCGAGCCCCCAGTGGGCGCCGCCGATGAAGCCACCCGCCAGAAGCAGCGCCGCGATCTTCGGCGTGTCATTCACCGCGCGGGCAAAGCACACCGCGGCGGCGCTGAAATAGTGTAGGCCGTTGACGGCGGTTTGTGCATCGAGTCCGACGACCCGACCCCGGTAACGTTCGATACACTGATCCACGGGAGCAGCCGAAAGCGTCACCGCCGATGGAACGAGCCCGGCCGGGAGATGCTCCCCTGCGCCCACCAAAGCTGGAGCTTGCTCCGCTCCAACGCACACACACATCTCTCGCGACACGCCCAGGTACTGCCGAGCGGCCCTCAGTGACGGATACACGACCATCGCGCCAACAATCGCCAGCAGCGGGCTGACCAGCAGCGGCAGAAAGAAGCTGCTCCACAACATGCCGGCGGGCGCATCAGTCCCTCCCACGACGACCGAAACACCAAGTAACGCGCCTGTCAATGCGTGCGTCGTCGAAGTCGGCATGCCCAGGAAGGTCGCGAGCAGTATCGTGACCGCCCCCGCCGCCCCGACGGCGATCAGCAGCGAGGGAGAGCCCAGCAGCGCGGGCGGAACCAGGCCGTTGCCGCTGAAGGTCTTCGCAAGGCTCGACGCCAGCATCATCGACAACGCGCTACCCGCCACCGTCGCCACCGTTGCGAGTCGCAGCGCTTGGCCGTAATCGGTCGTCGCGCTTCCGTACAGCGTCGCCACGCCCTTGAAGTTGTCGTTCGCCCCATTGCTATAGGCAAGCCAGAAGACTGCAACCACCAGAACAGCCAGTGTCATAATCCGTATCCGCCAGACCGGCCGGAGGCCGATGCTTCCTTGTTCTTCGCCAATACCGGTTCGTCAGCAACAACCCTCACCGTCGCAGCACGGCCCGTCCTCGGTCAGTCTGGTTTCGCTGTAATCCTGTCCCTTCGTTTGGCGCGGATGACGTACTGTGGAGCCCGTGCAGGCAAACGGCCCCGCCTGCTCCAGCGGCACTTCGTTCAGCGGCGGCACGGGCAGGACGTCGGCGGCATACGGTCCCTTCGCGTCGGTCAGGATGCGAAACGTCTTGTCGCAGACCGCCATGCGCCGGCCTCGGCGCAGGGTATGGCCGTCGTCGTCACAGACCGATTGCCAGGGGCCGCGGTAGATCACGGCTTGATGGCGATCCAGGCATGGCCCCTGCTTTCCCTTGAAAGCCCGCACCGTGACCGAGCGGAACTCGATGCCGTCGATGACTTGCCACGGTCGCTCCTGCCGGGCAAGGACTTCGACGCCGTAGAACCCGGCCTGCTCGAAGCGCTCCAGGAAGCGGTCCTCGCGAAACGCCCCGGCGATGCAGCCGCTCCAGAGCTGCGGGTCGGCCAGGATGGCGGGGGTCGGGTCTTCGTCGCAGACGATGTCGGAGATGACGGCCCTCCCACCGTGACGGAGGATTCGAAACATCTCGCCGAACAGCCGCACCTTGTCCGCGGGCCGGACCAGGTTCAGCACGCAGTTGGAGACCACCACGTCGGCGCTCTCGTCGGCCACCGGCGGCGCCTCGCGCCGAAGCCGCGCGCATTCGATCTCGAACGCACTCAGGCCCTCGACCGTCGTGATCGGATGGTCTTGCAACCAGCGCTCCGCGCGCTCCAGGTCCAGAGCCATGTCCTGGATGCGCGCCTTGACGAATCGGACGTTTGCCCATCCGATGCGCCGCGCCATCTCGTCCTGGTACTTCCGCGCCAGGGCGATCATGACGTCGGTGAAATCGACGCCGACGACCAGTCCGCGGGGGCCGACCTTCTGAGCGAGCATGTAGCTGATCTTACCCGATCCACTGCCCAGGTCGACGACCGTCTCAGCCTCCGCCACGTGCGGCGACGGGTCGCCGCAGCCGTAGTCCTTCTCGATGATCTCCCGCGGCAGCTTGGCCAGGAGCGCTTTGTCGTACTCCGTCGCCGCGCAGCACAGGCCCGGCTCCGCGCGTCCGCCGGCCTGGGCGTAGCGGCGACGGACTTCATGCTCGACGTCACCACTCTCTTTTGCGCTCGTCATTTCTGCGTTCATATATCGCCCTTGGACTCCGTCGCATTCGCGACCTTGGAACTCAAGCGTCGCGTACCAATCGTCCCGTTGCACTGTGGGAGCAGTCTGGCAGATCGGAACGCTCGGTCTCCCGTGAACCGCTCCCATATTATTTGAAGACCATGATGGCGGCGCTTCTTCAAAACTGATGGACGAAGACAAAGTCGTTGTTGCGCGCTCCGCCGTGGCAGGCGGTACAACTCAGCACCTTGCCTTCCGCTGCAATCTGTCCATCGGGCGTCATGTTGGCCCAGAACCAGTCGTTGTTGGCCGGGTCGAAGCCGGCCACCTTCCACATCACCGTGAGTGCCGCCTCGGTAACCTGTGAACTGGACCCGACGTTTTCCTTGACGATGATTGAACCGTCGGGAAGCTGTCCTGTAAAATTGGTGAGCGCGGCTTCCACTTGGCCATTGATCCAAACACGCGACATCGGACCATGCGGCAACGCGCTCGAAAGGGTGCCCTGGCGGTCGGTGAACTGTCCCCATTGTTGATACGGATCGGTCTGGCTGATCAGCGTAAACAGCGACGCGCCGGTCGGCAGCGGGGCCGGCACATCAGGCACGGTGCCGGTCTGGCAGCCGGCGGCTACGAACGCAGCAACCAGCGGCCGGGCCCACCACCCAGAAGACCTGAACTGGATTGTCGATCTGTGATTTCGAATCATGGAAAGACTCCTCTCTTGGTGTTCAGGCCCGAACACATGCGGCGCAACGCACGCCGCTCTCACTCAGGATCAGACCATGCCCGACGGAAGGAGGACGGCTGATTAACGCCTCCTTACCGCCGGGCATGTCGGTCAACGGCGGCCCGCTCGGGGCCACCAACACACAACGCTCCTTATTCGCTCGCGTACTTCGCCGGATTTCCAAGAAACATCTCGCGCTGTTTGGGACTCGGGAACAGGTAGCGCTTGCCCTGATAGTCCACCGCAAACCGGTCTTTACCGGCAACGTCTTTGTTCATCTCGACCTTGCAGACCACGCAGTTGCCGCCCAGCGCCAGGTCGGCGTCGGCGTACTTGGAGGGGTTCTTCTTGAACACGTCGAGTTGCTTCTGCCCGGGGAACAGATAGAGCCGCCCGTTGTGAACGGTCTGGAACTCCGCCTTGCCCGGTACGGCCTTGTTCATCTCCACTTTGCACACGACGCAGTCGCCGCCCAGCGCAGGTGTGAAGCCCGCGGGGTCCCGCTCGAACATTTTCTTCTGGTCGGGGCTCGGAAACAGGTACCGAAGGCCATCGTGAATAGCTGCAAACTGCGGATCGCCCTTGACCACCTTGTTCATCTTCACCAGGCAGACTGGACAGTCACCGCCCAAGGCCAGGTCGGCGTTGGCGTATTTGGCCGGGTTCCGCTTGAACATGTCGAGCTGCTTTCGCTCCGGGAACAGGAACAGCCGGCCGTCATGCACCAGCGCATGCTCGGGTTTCCCGGCGACGCGCCGGCCCATCTCAACGAGACACACGGCGCAGTCCCCTCCGAGGGCCGGGACGAATTTCGCCGGGTCGGCGTCGAACATCTTCTTCTGCTTGGCCGACGGGAAGCGGTACGTCTTTCCGTCATAGTCAGACGCGTACTCGGCCTTCCCCTCCACCACCTTGTCCATTTTCACCAGGCACACCGGGCACTTGCCATCCATTGCCACGGGCAGGTCGACCGCGCTGGCGCTCACAGAGGCCCCCAGAACCACAACTGACAACATCAATCCACAAACGAGCGTCCGTAATCTCATAACGTACTCCTGTCTCACGACATCCAGGGTCCAACCGGTCCACGAATTGCCGGCGTCAGAAGTACATTGCCAAGGCAGGCTGAGAATTGCAGGAAACTCACCGGGGGAACATGGAACGACGGCGGCATCAACTTGTGCGAGGGATTTGCGACAAAAGGCGGCGGAAACGCCCGTAACGGAGATCCCGTGTCGGTAAGGGAAGGAGGGCACGCCGAGATACCAGCGTTTGTCGGTGACGGCTGCAACGTGCGATGACCGTTACTGCACCGTCATTGCCGCGAGCAACTCTTGGGTCGGATGCCGCGAAACGGCGACGACGGTGTAATCGCCGACCTCCCGTTCCGCGATGGCGACGTCTCCGGCATTCGACAGCGATGCGAGTCGGGTTTCGTCGGCCCCGAGAAACTCGCGCAACCGCCCCGGTCGATCGCGCCTTGCGGCCCGCATCACCACCGGTTCACCGCAGCAGTTGAGCCGAATCTCCACAATCTCAGTGCCGTCGGCATCGCGGATCGAGTCGAGCCGCACAAATTGCACCACGTGCGCGAGTGCAACCTCGGGCGTAAGGCGAACGACCAAGTCCGAAAACGGGTTCAGCGCTATCGCCGCACCAGTCGGAACCGTGGTTTCGTTCGCTGTCTCGAACGGCCGGCCGTTGTTCGTTTCGGCAAGGAACTCCCGAATGACCCAGTGGGGTTGTGACGTCGAAGAGTTCGTCAGCCATCCGATCCCCGCGGTGATCGCGATAGATGCCGCGGCGACAAGGGGCATATAGAATTTCCAGCGGCGCAATAATGGCGTTCGTAGCGGCCGCAGGGCATCACGCCACAGACCATCCGGGACCACCCCCGCGTCAAGTTCGGCAACGATCTCCTGATCAACTCGCCGTTCAGCGTCGAACCTCCACCGACAATCGTCACATGCGTGAAGATGCTCGCTGATGGCGAATGTCGTCGTCGGGTCCAACTCGGAGTCCAGATACGGGCTCAGATGGCGACGTGCTTCTCGGCAGTTCATGGCCGGCCCTCCCCAACGAGTCGACGCTCGATCGCAAGTACAGTCAGGCGTTCCCGGAGCTTGGTCCTGGCGCGGTGAATATGCGACATGACCGTGCCGAGCGGCATATCGAGCACTTCGCTGATCTCCTTGTAGGAGAAGCCCTGTAAAAGGCACAGCAGCAGGCATTGGCGCTCATTCGAGCCAAGCGCATCGAGTGCATGCACGATTCGATCGTCGAGCACCTCACGCAATCTGCCGGGATCCTCCAGGATCGAGGCCCATTCGTTCTCATGCTCGAGAACGACCTCAACATCCAATGGCGTGTCGTCATTGGCAATCTTTTTCTCGCGAGCGGCGCGTTTGTTGTGGTTGTACACCGTGTTCACCATGATCCGAAACACCCATGCCCGGAAGTTCGTTCCGGGGACGAACTGGGGGAACTCGCGCCAAGCCGTCAGCGCGACATCCTGTAGCACGTCGGGCACGCCGTCCGTCCGGTTGAGCGCACGGCGCGCGTAGCCGTAAAGCTGGTGCCGCAGCGGCTCAAGCTGGTCGAGGAATTCCCCCTTATCGCGAGATCGTCTCAAGGCTGCCTTGTCTCCCAAATCGGTCTCGGCAACTCGAAGGCGCCACCCTCACCGCAAGTACATTACCGACGCCGTCGTAGAATTGCACGATTTCGGTCGGATTCAAGCAGGACCGATCCCGGCGCCCGGCAGCCGGGCCCGTTCCAGCGCCGTGCCGTTCGTCCCAACTGAGATTCATGCAATTTATCGGCCATGCAGCGAATGTACATGGAGATACCTACGCGCTCACCAGAGGATCGGACGATGCCCTCGCGCCCCGATAATGCCGTTCACGAGTTCGATTCGACAACCTGTGTCGCGGGCGACGGATTGCCGGCCCCCGCCGAACCTGAAGCCGGCCTGTCCACCGGGGGCGGCGGGCTGTCAGCCGCTCGCGTGAGCCCCACGTTCCGGCGCGTGATGATCGGCATTACGCTGATCACTACAGCGTATGTTCTTTATGAGCGAGTCAGCACGAGCGCGAATGCCGACCGGATCACTCACCTGCAAAGCTACGGCGACGAAGTGGTCACCATCGGCATGACGGAAAACCAGCCCGGATTCGTGCTCCTGGCGCGCTTGCCGTCGAGCCAGGTATCGGTCGAGGCAGACATGCGATCGAATTGGCTCACCGGGCAACAGACGCTTGTCAGCGTACACACTCCCGCCGGGACCACGAGTATTCGCCTGCGCGATCCGCAAGCGATCATGGTTCATGAAGATGGCACGGTCATCAAGACGCGGGTTCCATGGACCCTTGATGAATTCGGTCGATTGCTTCACGCCGCCGATTGTGCGTCCGGGGGCCGCGAACATCAGCACCGATGTGGCCACCCGTTTGAGGATGTTGCTCACGCGCTGGCGTCATGGCCGGAGCAACGCGTACCCGCATCGCTTCGCGAGTTCGTGAAGAAGCGGAGCTATTGACTATTGAATAGCAATCTAAAGCCCCTGCGCGACAACCCTGGGTTGCGACGAAGACTCCCCATTGTCTGCCCCAACGGGGTTGCGGCTTTATTTAACCATACATAGATCAATAGTTCCTGCACGCATGCATCTTGTCTCAAACCCAATAGAACTTTCATTTCCATGCCGTCCCATAAGGCGAGTGCCTTCCGCGTCGTGCGCCGATGGGCTGATTCGTCGGACCACGGTGGCGCGCGATGGGACTGCACCTCATCGCGTCTTGATTTCTCCCCGATATGGGTTTGTTCGAGGCATTATGCGGCGGCATCGATGTCTCACGGGATTGGTGTGCGATCGATCGGCAGGAATGAACACGACAACCGATGACAATCCAGTGCTCACGTTGCCTTCGGTTGGAGGGTTACGGCGCCGAGCGAAGGCGAGGAGAGGCACGTCACCCGGCTCGGTTTCCGATTCGCGGGTGGCCCGGACGACCTTGCGTGAGGCACGGCTGGACCGGATCGAGACCGGCAAACACAGATTGTGGCAAAGCCAACTCCGGCTTACCCAGGTGGTTCATGGTCTGCTCTTCTGCTCGGCCGCGTTGTTCATGCTCTGGCAGCGATGGACGTTCTGGGCGGCCGGTGTTGCGGCGGTGTATGCGGCGGCTGGAATGTGGGCCTTTGCCCGGTGGATGACGCCGCGCGAGCAGCAGCTTCGCCGTCACATGGTCTGCCTGGCCAAACGCCGGCGGTGTTGTGTGTCGTGCGGTTATCGTCTTTGCGATCTGCAAGGCGCGCGGTGTCCTGAGTGTGGCGTGGCCTTCGATCCAAACGATGTGCGGCACGTGCTCCGTGCCGAGACGCTGAAGATGTATTCATCGCTCGCGCGGAGCATCTCCGCGATAGTCATCGTGCACGTGATGTTCTGGGTGGCGGCCACGGTGCAGGGATGCTCCTGGACGGTTTTGGTTGGCTTGGCGGCATCGCTGGTCGTTGCCTTCAACCTGTTGCATTGGATTTGGATCAGACCGTCGCGGCAGCGCAACGGCGCGGCTGGCTCGCCGTTGTCGGGGCCTCGTTGTTCCGGTTGCGGCGCCAAGCTCTGCGATCTGAACGAGCCGGCGCCCACGGTGTGTTGCCGATGCGCCCGGCGGCTCACCCATGGCGACGTGTTCATCCGCCCCGATGTCCGCCGACACTGGGATCGGAGAATCACCTCGGTGCAATACCGTTCTCTCATGCTTCGCTGGGGGTTTCTGGTGCTCGTTTGCGGCGGCCTCTCGGCTTTGGTGAATCTGAACGCGGGCCTGCTAAGAACGATGTCGCTGGGAATGGGGCCTTTCATGCTGTTCGCAACGCTGGGGATTCCTTTTCTGATGTGGGTCGTCGGTTGGACGCTCGCCTTCCGCGCCGTCGCCCGGAGATTTCGCCGCCGAATAGCCCTGCTTTTCGCGCAAATCAATCCCACCTGCCGCCGCTGTGAGACGGACCTGTCGCGAGTGCCCGTTGGGTCGCCATGCCCAGCCTGTCGGGCCGCTCAAGAGATTGAATAAACGCGCAAACCGGCAAGCGATTGGCGAGTGGGGGGCTTCGACCAACTCTACCCATGACCGGCTGTCCTATTGCACGGTCAGCGCCGTGGGACGTATTGCAGGTCGCCTTGCGCGTCGGGCTCCAGTTTGTAAATGTCCCATTTCTGGCCTTTGGCGCGAGGCTGTTCGCGTTTCTGAGCGAGGATCACGCGCCGGCCGTCGGACCGCAGGTTGATCGCGCCGAATACGGCAATGCTGCGGCCGATCTTCTCGAGCAGGCGGTCGCGTCGCCGGGCGGCCCGCTTCCTGGCGGCGGCCGTTTTGGCCGCCTGCATGTCGCGATAGGCCTTGTCGAGTTTCCATTTGAGGACATGCGGATGTTTGATCGCGTTCTTGGCCGAGCGGGCCAGTTCGGTGCTGAAGATCAGCGGGCGGAGGCCGCGACCGTAGCGACCAATGGCACCCAATGCGTCCGCCTGAGGGTGCGAGTGCCGTTCGTTGTCGCCGCTGGAGACGACCGTCGCGATGGGATTCGTTGCGCGGAGGAACAGTTCACTGAAGTCCGTGCTTCCATGATGGCAGGCCTTGGCCACGTCGGCCTCGAAGATCGGCCGAGCAGCTTCTATCAGCCGGCGCCGGCCCTCGACGGATTTTGGCATCGAGTCCATTCCGGTGTAATGCGACAGCAGCAGGTTTTCCGCATCCGCGTTCAGGTCGCCACCCAACAGGATGCGGATGCCGCCATAGCGCAATCGCAATACGATGGAGTGCCCGTTCTTGCTTGAGCCGATCCGCCCGAGCCAGCGCAGCCCGGCCGGCTCCAGCCACGGGCCCAACACTTCAATGCTCAAATCGTTCTCCGGGCCGTGTCCAGGCAGGTAGCGGTCTAGCTGGCAGAGCATTCGGCAGCCGCCGACGCGATCGCTTTCCATCACTTCCTGAAGCAGGGCGGCAAACCGTTTCCTGTTCCACCGTCGCTTATCGGCGAGGAATGCTTTCAGGTCGTCCTCGCTGCGCACCACCGACGATAGATAGGTCTTTCCATCCACCGTCACCCGCTGACCCAGGCTTTGTCTGGGGTGTCGCTCGATGATGCCGTTGTGATAGACGCAATCGAAGTGCAGACTGGGCTCGTTCAGGAGGCGGCCGAGCCCGCCGTAGTGGTCTTCGTCCGGGTGGGTCAGGACCACGGCCTGGAAACTGCGGCGCGCGCGAAAGCCGCCGTATCGCCAGCGGAGGAATCGGTGCATGTTGCCGCCGGCTCCGCAATCGACGAGCAGGTGTTCGTCGTTCGGCGTGACGATCAGGCAGCCGTCGCCCTGGCCGACATCGACAAAGACAAGCTCGAGAAGGCGGTGGGGCTGGACGAGTTCCTCTTTGATCCAACCATCGCAGCCGCGGCAGTGGACAAACCACCAACCGTCGCGCCGCTTTTTCAAGATGCGCAGCCAATCCCCCCAAAGCAATTGCTGAACCGGCCCCTTCTTCCCCGGCTGCCGATAGAGGACGGCGGCAGGATATCCGACAAAGGCATGTCGATTCGACGCTTGCATCTGGACCTCCGACAGAAGACAGGCCAATAGAGAATCCCCGGGCGACGATCGGACGACAGCCCGAACGAGCCGCGTACGCCGCGCATGGAATCGTCTCTTGCGTCTATTGGTTTAGAGTTGCTCAGCGCTTCTTCGCGTGAGGAGAGGGATGACCTGCCGAGAGTGCACGCTCAACTCCACTGAGCTTCCGATTGATCTGCTGTGGACTGTGTTACTTCGGCTTCGTAGAGAATCTCGTTGCCCAGCGGAACGGTGGAGGCTCTCATAACCGACGTATCAAGTCTTGGGGGACAGTGCCCTTAACAACGCCGTCTATCGAGGCATGGTTTTGGGATCAGCAGGCGGTCAAGAGGGCATAATTACCGAGCGCAGAATCAATTCAGATTCCATACTTCTTCTCCTCCAAGCACGCAAATCCCATTCCCCAGTCTCAATCCGCAATCATGCTTGGGTGAGCAACCTGTGTTAGCGGCAAAGTGTCTATTTCGCCGCGAATCGCGCTGGTCTAGATTCGTGCCTATTTGTTTCCAGGGCATTATGATGGCGGGCCTCCTATGGCTCGATCGTCACGACTTGCCCTTCAGGAGTTGAGGCGTACTGAACCGTTTGGACTTCGGTCTGTCCGTTTTTCAACGTCACGACGTCGCCACTGTTGTTGAGCGCCATGGATTTTCCGCTACGCTGGATCGTTTTCTCCGCGCCGGCAGTGATGGTGCCGAGTTCTTCGAGCTTCCATTGCTTGCCCGTGAGATCCTCAACCGTCCAACCTGCGAGGTTTACGGGGTTCGAGGAGGTGTTCTTGAGCGTGATCGATTCCTTTTGAGTCTCGTCACCTGCCGGGTTAGGAAGAATCTTTACGATACGGACGCCGCCGGTGTCGGTCGCGGCGGATCCTCCCGTTTCTGCGTCGAACCAGATCGGCGCGGTCCAAGCGATGTCGGGTTTCCCATGCTCATGGTACTGAATGAATTTGAAGAAGATGTATTGCTTGCCGCCGGAGTACTGCAGATCGTCCAAAGTGTACACTTCGCCCGCAGCAGGATTCCCTTCGATGGAGAATACTTCGATGACTTCCGCCTCTTTCGTTCCCCCAATGATGTCGGAGAACACTTGAATGTCGTAATCGGCTTCAGGCTCGTCGTCATCGACGAGGCTTATCTCGATGCTCAGAGCACTCCCCGCGGGTGGCGGCGCTAATCTGTCGCCGGTTAAGTGCCCGTTCACGTGGACGATGATCCTGAGATTCTCGTCAGTTGTCGCGTAAGTGTGCCTGGCCCGCATGGCTTCGAGAATGTTTGTCTTAGTCAGGCTCGTGGCGATGATGCCGGTTCGAGCGTGCGTTGCGGTTCCCCAGGTGTAGAAGTGGTTGTCCTGATCGGCGGTTGGGGAAATATGAAAGCCGAGGTTGAGGAATTGGTGGTAATCCGCCTCCATAATCTCCGCCGGTTCGACGCCGGCGCCCTTCGTGGTGGAAGGACCGTTGATGATTTCGATTAAGGAAACAACTTCGTCCATTTCCTTGATCCACTTCGCTTTGGACCCGAAGTCATCGCGGCCGTACTCTTTGGCGTCATTCCCGAAGAGAGCGGGATGATTGAATTGAACAACAGCCAGCTTGCCGGTGGTGTCTTTGTTTGCGGGGAGCCATTCCCGTACAAGCTTGTCAAACTTTCCATTCTCGACGTCGATGACCTCAGGCACGTCGAAGACATTGATGTGGTTGCCCTGCGAAATCGCTGAGTATTCTTGGCCATAGAGGGCTACGAACTTCCCGTCCTCGGTCCAGTTATTCGCCTGGGGGATCAACGCGCTCGGCTGCGGGCCTTTGTAAAGCGTGTGGTCCTTTCCAATCATGATCCCGTCTTTCCGCGGATCCTCTTCACGAAGTACACCTTCGCAGCGCTTGTGGTTGTGCTCGGTTATCGCCATGAAGTCCAGCTTTGCTTGTTGCTTCGCCCGCTTGTACGCCGTGGTTGGGAGCCCGCTCCCGTCAGAGTACCTCGTGTGGCTATGGAGATTGCCGAAGAAGACTCTGAGTTCCTGAGCTTCCACGGCGGAGCATACGACGGAGATGATCAGGCTGAGAATGGGCAGGGATACTCGGCGGAACATATGCTTCCTCCTTATTTAATTTGGGATTCTCCATTTGCCGTACTTTCGATCATCGTCATATTGCGTGAAGCGCTCTGATCCCATCAAGAATCGGGCGCTTGCCATTATTCCTGCCTGTCTGCCTTTCAGCGATTCCGGCCTGCTCCGCAAGGCACCATGTTGTGTTGCCATAAATGGTCAACCACTAACTCGGCACCAGCAGCATAGTCTACCGCCAGGACTTGGCGATGGAGTCGCTCCCGCGCGTAGCGGGCCGCGGGTTTTTCCTATTCCCTTGAATCCTCGCTGGGCCGCTGGCCCTGGCCCGACCGTGGAGTGAATCTCCCGATAGAAGACGGTCGGGGTCTTGCCCGATTCTCGCGTTACCGCTGGGAGTAGACCATAAGCCCTTGCTCCGCGACGGAATATGACTTGTGTTGAAAGAGCCTTCCCGAATTGGAAAAGTAGACTACCTGGATTCCCAACCTATGTCAAGGACAAAACAGGTTTTTTCTCGTTCATCGCGAAGTTCTCAGCCGGGAATGTCAGGAAGTGACACCCGCACGTTTGTTTCTCGTCCGTGCGCTGCGCATTGTGCCTTGGGAACGGCCGAAGGTCTGCCGCGATGTTGTCTGGGCGACAATGTTTGTGGCCGCACAGGCGGGACTCCGGCGCCGCAGGCCTTCTGGCATGAGGACTTGCGAACGCTGGAGGTTTGCGGGAAAACATGATGCAGTGGATTCGTCCGACACTGCCGACCAGCGGCGCGTCACTCGAGACATGAGCCGCGGGGTAATGGGTGGGCGCCAAGAAGAGGAAAACGTCATATGGTCGTTGCTATCAATGATTTACGTGATCACGTCGGGCAGAGCGTTACCCTGCGCGGCTGGCTCTACAACCGTCGCGATTCGGGCAAGATCGCCTTCCTCGTGGTCCGCGACGGGACGGGCCTTTGTCAGTGCGTCGTCGCGAAGTCGCCGGAGACTGAGGGTTTCTTCGACAAGGCCCGGCGCCTGGGGCAGGAGGCGTCGCTTGAGGTGACTGGCGTGGTCCGGGCGAGCGAGAAGCAGGTCGGCGGCCATGAGCTGGACGTGACCGGCCTGGAGGTCGTCGGAGAATCGGTAGACTATCCGATCACGCCCAAGGCACACGGCATCGACTTTCTCATGCGGCACCGCCATCTGCACTTCCGCTCACGAAGACAGTGGTCTATTCTCCGCGTTCGCCATGCCGTCGTGGATGAGATTCGCCAATACTACAACCGCAACGGGTTCACGTTGATCGACACGCCGATCTTCGCGCCGGCCGCTGGAGAAGGGGCTCAGACGCTTTTTGAGGTGGATTACTTCGGCGAGCCGGTCTATCTGGCTCAGACCGGCCAGCTCTATCTTGAGTCGGCATGCATGGCCTTCGGTAAGGTGTATTGTTTCGGGCCGACCTTCCGTGCGGAGAAGTCCAAGACACGACGGCACCTGACAGAGTTCTGGATGGTCGAGCCGGAGGTGGCGTATGCGAGTCTGGATGACGTGGTTGACTTGGCCGAGGATTTCGTCTGCGCCATCGTCGCGCGGGTGTTGCGAGATCATCGTGAGGATTTGGTGTTTCTCGGGCGAGACTTGGCGGACCTGGAAGCGATTCGCAAGCCGTTCTATCGCCTGTCATACTCACAAGCGGCCGAGATGCTTCGTGGCCCGAAGGCACGGGCCTACCTGGAAGGCGATCTGGCAACAAAGCGCGAGCGAGTGGAAGAGCTTGGGCGGCTGATCTCCGAAAAAGAGGCAGAAGCCGGCGGTCAGGGCGTCAAGCAGTGGAAGCGCGACAAGCTGGCCGCGGAGGTTGTGGAACATCGGGAGGAACTGGCCGACCTCGAGGAAGAGGTTCGCAACATCCCCCACCACATGGAACTGGCGGCGAACTTCGAATGGGGAAAGGACCTCGGCGGTTCGGATGAGACGATCATCAGTCGACTGCACGATCGGCCGGTGTTCGTCACGCACTATCCGCGCGAGGTCAAAGCGTTCTACATGAAGAAGAACGAGCAGGATGAGCGGTTGGTGAACAACTTCGACCTGCTGGCGCCGCAGGGCTATGGCGAGATCATCGGCGGGTCGCAGCGTGAAGATGATCTCGAGGTCCTGCTTGAACGCATCGACGCTCAGGGGCTGGACCGCGAGGATTACGCGTGGTACGTCGACCTTCGCAAGTATGGCACGGTTCCCCACGGCGGGTTCGGCCTCGGCGTGGAGCGCACGGTCGCCTGGCTCTGCGGACTGAAACACATTCGCGAGACGATCCCCTTCCCAAGATTGATGGGTCGGTTTTATCCGTAGTTGCGAGTTTCGAGTTGCGAGTGGGGAGGCTCGAGTGGTGAACTCGTTCGCCGGCCGCGCCGCCAAGAGGTGCGATGATGTTCAGGTCAATCGTCGGATCCATCGTGTTATCGTCGATCGTCGGTTGTGCATCGCCCGTCTCCAGAAGCTCGGATTCGGCGAGGACCACGACGCCTTCATCTGACGTACTGGTCAACCCAGCAAGCCGTGGGACGTCCTGCACTTTCCCGAACCTGCGGGAAGAACTTCTGGCCATGAGGGACGTTGATCAAGACGCGCGGACGGGGTTCACGGCGGGCGAATACGATCTCCAGAAAGTGGTAGGTCTCCATCTTATAGATGCCCGAAACACCTCGCGCATGAAGGAGATTGTTGCGGAGTTTGGCTGGCCGACGAAGAGCCTGGTTGGTGCAGATGGGGCCCAGGCCGCCTGGCTCCTCGTCCAACACGCAGACCGCGACCCTGCATTCCAACGCGCGTGTCTCGAATTGATGCGATTGTTCGGCGCCGATGAAGTATCTCTCGGCGACGTCGCCTACCTGACCGACCGCGTTCTCGTTAATGAGGGCAAACCACAGATATACGGTACACAGTTTCACGAAGTGGACGGTCATCTCGAACCGCGTCCCATAGAGGACCCCGACTCCGTGGATGCCCGAAGGGCGTCCGTAGGATTGGGCACCCTGGCGGAATACCGCGAACTGATGGGAGAATGAACTTCGCCGTTGTGCTGGCCGCCGTCATAACGATACTCCGCGGCCTTGTCGAACATCGTGTTCGTCAGCGTGCCGGTCGGTTCGTCGAAAATGCCCGTGCCCTGCACCGCCAGCCAGAGATGATTGCCCGCGTCGTAATAGAACCACCAGACGGCGGCCAAGTCGGCCTGGTCTATCACGCCGTTGCCAGTGAGGTCCAACTGCCTGACCAGAAGCATGACGTTGCCCGCCGGGCCGTACTTGTACCGCGTCTGCTCGACGGCGATGGGCGCTCCGGTCGCCGGGTCCGTGTCGGTCACGTCGTAGCCCAGCAGGCGGTTGTTGTGCTGATTGTTGTCGATGGCGTTGTCGGTTTCGATGTCATAGACATACGTCGTCACCCGACCGGTGAGACCGTCCGTCTTGCTCAGCCGATTGCCACCCGCATCGTAGGCGTACGACAGGTCATACTCCGACGGGCCGAGGTCGGCGTCAAAATCCCCGGTCACCGTCCGCGTCTCGCGCGTCAACCGGTTGCGAGCGTCATACTCGAAGTCCACCTGAGCCACGATCGGCTCCGGCGTCACGCCGCCCGGAACGATCACCGGCCCGTATTCGACCTGATTGTTGGAAACCAGGTCCGTCTCCACGATCCGCTGCACGAGTCCGTCGGCGGTGAAGGTGTAGTCCAACTTGATAAACGCATGAGCGCCCGCGTCCTGATACTGAATCTGCATGATCCGATCGGCATTGTCATAGACCCGCACCACCCGCGTGCCATTACCATAGTCAACCCGCGTCACCCGCCCGGCGGCATCACCGTGATGGGGGACCAGAAAATCATCCTGACACCTTTTCTTCGCCTGACACCTTTTCCTCGTGCTCGTCGGGAGCCTCCTGCGTGTCACGCTTTGCACCACATTCAGGGCAAGTCGATAAGTCGCTGGGCGTTAACATGTAACCGCAACGCGTGCAGCGTCCTAGCTCCTTGAGAATCCTGACGTACTCAATTCGCATCCGGCGTCCGCAACGTCGATCAACGTAGGATAACAACAAGAAAACAACGATGGCCGTAGTCCAGAGAGAGTAGTCTCCACTTAGGAGCCAGTTGATTAACTTGATAAACAGTAGGGCTACGATGGACACCACCAAAACGAAACAAAACAAAAGACCCCAGCGTGTCGGGAGGCGGGATTTCGCCAGAGACTCTATTTGCCGTCTCACGCGAGGATCATCAATTCCCCAGAGATCCATTCCACCACCTCAGATGAACGCAATGCCCAAGACCCTTCGAGGAGATCACGATGTAGACTCCTATGGGGCCAGTTTACTTCTTTCGTCGCGTCATTCTGCCTACTCGCCAGGGCTAAAAGCCGCCGGGTGGTGGCGGGTGGCCCTCCCAAGGATCGCGTCCAGTCACAGGAATCAACGCTGTTCCGATTGTTATCTCGACCAAATCGCGAGGCTCGATAGGTCTAGGCCATACCTCGGGATGTCGCCTTTGTTGTTCCTCGTTCGCGCGCTCCTGCTGCCATTTGTCGACTTGCTCGGAAACAATACCAACAGTGATGTCGGCGAAGACGCTTAACTCATAAAAAAGAAATCCTATGGCGCCGCCGACACAACCACCCGCTAAAACACCTGGGCCCCCTGCCGCGCCGCCAGTGAGCGCGCCGCTTGCGGCTCCTCCGCCGGCTGCTTTCCCTGCATCGCCCCAATCCCACTCGGGTACCGCAGTCGTCAATCCTGACGGGTCAATCCGAGCAGTCGGCTTGTTCCGGACGTAAGCGTACACATTCACCCCAGCCCTTATCCCAATCGGATCGCGTTGCATGAAGCGGCCAACCGTGGGATCGTAATAGCGCTCGCCGACGTGGAGCCAGCCGAGGTCGGTCAGTGGGTCGAAGGAATCTTCCGGCGTTTCGTAGCCCCAGGCGCCGGCGTAGCCGTAGCGGGTGTTGCCGCTGCCACCCTCACCCTGGCCCTCTCCCTCAGGGGGAGAGGGAAGCAGCGGTTCGCCGAAGGCGGTGAGGATGGTTCTTTGGATCACGGGCGAGACGCCCGTACCGCCCTGGCCGCCGGTGCTGCTATCCACCACTCGGCGCGTGGTGCCGATCAGATCGCTGCCGACGTAGCCGGGCGTTGCGGCCAGGCTCGTATCATCGAACCCGATGCCGGGAATGTAGCCCGTGCCGTTGGTCACTGTGCCGGTTCCCTGATCCACGGTGTAATCATTATAGATGTTGGTGCCCATGTAGTCACGCCACTGGCCGGTGCCGACGATGGCGAAGCCTTCATTCGGATCGCGCTGGCGGACCAGGTACCGTTGTCGGCCGCCGTCGTAACGATATTCGGCAGCCTTGTCGAATGCCGTACTCGAGAACGATGCCGTCGATTCGTCGTAAATGCCCGTGCCCTGCACCGCCAGCCAGAGATGGTTACTCGTGTCATAGTAGAACCACCAAACCAGCGCCATCGTATCGGCCTGATCGATCACGCCGTTGCCGTCATCGTCGCCACGCTTCACCAAGCGAAGCACATTGCCCGCCGGGCCGTAGGTGTACACCGTCTGCTCAAGCATCGGGCCGGTCGAGCCCTCCACGATTGGGCCACTCACGTCGTACCACAGCAGACGGTTGTTGTGCTGCCCGCCGTCGATCCCGTCGTCCGTCTCGATGTCATAGTGATAGGTCGTCACCACGCCACTGTCGTTGTCCGTCTTGCTCAGCCGATTCCCGCCGGCATCGTAGGCGTACGACAGGTCATACTCCACCGGCCCCGTGTCGATCGCAATGGCGCTGGTCTCTTCCCGCGTTTCACGTATCAAACGGTTGCGGTTGTCGTATTCAAAGTCCACCTGCGACACGATCGGAGGAATGGGCTGGCCGGGCGGCACGATTCCCTGCGCCTCGGTCACCTCGTCGGTCTCGATGATCCGGGTCACCAGCCCGTCGGCCGAATAGGTGTAGGCCAGTTCCAGCATCGCAAGACCACCGGCGTCTTCATGCCGGAGAGCAAATAATCATCCTGACACCTTTTCTTCGCTTGACACGCTTTCTTCACAGGAGCGATTCCTCTCGAAGGCTGAGCCACATTCCGGACACCGACATTCAGCCGAACGTCTGAGGTCATAGCCGCATGTGAGGCATACTTGTATTCCTAGTTCGATCAATTGGAGCCGTAGCGAACGCTCGACGCGTTTCTTCGACGCCCAAAGGACACCAAAACCGCAAACAAAACCAATCCATCCGCCTCCAATTATGAAAATGTAGGGCGCAGAAGCGGGGATGTGCCGAATCATGACGAACTTCAAAGAAAGAGCCATCGGCACGCTCAAGACCGCTAAAATCCAACTACTACTCCGACACCGAATATCTGAACAGTCGAACAAGTTACCGATCAATGCGCCGCATAGTTGACATGCGGTTCCTCGAAATACGCCTGGACAATCTCAGGGCGATTCTGTGTTGCCCGCAAGTAG